>Ga0334901_1000091_pt1 | contig 144329 bp, 146 predicted proteins | sample GraSluR3_MG_3_FD_207216 | JGI IMG/M metagenome (GOLD analysis project Ga0334901, IMG submission 207216) | Sludge microbial communities from methane-producing bioreactor in Wageningen University, Netherlands - Granular Sludge_15_08-R3 | ecosystem: Engineered > Bioreactor > Anaerobic >... | reverse complement strand
TTAGTAGGATTAAAACGAGCTATCAAGCAATGGAATAATAATTATAATAATTTAGAACATTGTGCCCTAGGAGGTCTCACCCCAAATGAGGCTTTAGCTAGAGTGCAAGATGTGTGTGCCTAAAACACATAATAAACGAATTATTCACACAAGCGCAAGTATTTAAGCGGCTCTCCCTAAGTAAATCTCAAAAAACATTCGAAGTAAAGCTAAAATAAAAAGAACAGCCCCTTCCCTTCTTCCCAATCTCCAACCAGTTCTCATGAAAACAAGAGTAAGAATTAAAGTTAATATTAAAACTAAGATGGAAAAAAGAGAATCAGCTAAACCAAAAATTTCTGTTCTAGCCTGAAGAGTTATAGAATTAACAACACTGCTTACACCAATAATGCCAAAAGTATTAAAAATATCAGAACCAACTACGTTACCAATTGATAAGCCAAACTTCTTTTTAGCAGTAGCAATAATAGATGTTGCCAATTCCGGCAAACTAGTTCCAGCTGCTACAATCGTAGCCCCAATAGCCCAAGCTGATATTTTAAAATATTCAGCAATATATACAGCTGATGAAACTGTAAAATCAGATGATTTTACCAAAGCAATTAAACTAATAATAAAAATTATATAATCAGTCCAGACAGCCTTAGCGCCATGAGTATCATCTTCTTCAGTTGGAACATCTTTTTTTACAGCCAATAAAGTAAGATAAGAAAATAAAGTTAAAAGCATTATTAAACCCTCCCAAAAAACTATTTTTAAATCAAAGGCAAAAATAAAAATCATAATAGTGGCTAGCAATAAAACCAAGCCATCACGACGAACCATTTTTTTAGGGATAATCTGCGGAGCAATAACAGCTACCAATCCCAAAATAAAGCCTAAATTAAAAATATTGGAACCAATAACATTGCCAACTGATAAATCCCCCTGACCTTTTAAAGCTGCAAAAACTGAAACAGCAATTTCAGGAGCTGAAGTTCCCATGGCCACAATTGTTAATCCAATAAACATTTCAGAAACATTCCATTTGCGAGCAATTTTAATACTAGAATTAACTAAATAGTTAGCTGAAAACCCCAGGACAATAAGTGAAGCGATTAAGATTAGCACTTGAACAAGCATAAAAATATAAAAACTAATTATATAATTAATTTGAAAATAAATTTATTAGATTTTTTTCATACCATTTTTTATCAGAGACTAGCCTTTCTTGCTCTTTAATCCAAGGATTCCAATCAAATTTTTCATCCAATTTTTCATCTCCTTCTCGAACAAGGTAAGCAACATTTTCTTCTAATAAACCAACTCGTTTATATTCTTTAATAGGAGACAAAACGTCAGGAGAAAGCATTGTGAGTTCAAATAACCTAATTCGGGAATCTTTAATATCAGACAAAGCGATGTTGGTATTTAATATAAATCTTTCAACCGGAAAAATAGAAATCAATGAATACATCCAAAGAAACAAAAATATTAAAAATTTTACAATATTTGATCTGTGTTTAATAAACAAACGAGAAAGAAGCCAGGCAAACAAAAGACCACAATAAACAACAGTATAAGAAGCAAAAAACTTTTCATAACTAAGCCCATAATATTTAACATATAAACCCATTCGATAAGCAGCTGAAAAAAGTAAAAATAAAGAAGCAAAAGTAAAAACAGTTAATATTTTTTGTACCAATAAATTTGTTTTTTTATAAGTAAAAAAATAAATCAAAATATTAATAATTGACAAAAATAATAATTGCCAAAAACCGCTTTTAACCAGACTTTCAACTTCCTTAAAATCAAAAGGTAATGATCCGATCAATAAGCGATTTAATTGTATCCATAAAAAAAATAAATAAAGAAACAAGATACCTACTAAAACAATTCCAGAAATTATAGGATCAATAGCTTTTTTGCTCTCCACTTCCTCCTCACAGACAAACTTTTCACTCCAAGCTGTAAGAACAGAAAAAAATAAAAATGTTAAAACAACAAACACCAAGGCTTTATAGGCAAGCGGCAAAGAAATAAAAGAAGAAAACCAATCGTAAAATATCTTCATTTTACTAGCAAACTCTAAATCAGCTGAAGACAAAAGGGGTATAAAAAAAGTTAAAGAAATTATTAAAAATAAAATTATTCCACTAAAAACTCTAATAAAAATATTTTTCTTATTTCTATTGATCGGTATTAATAAATTTAAATACAAGTAAAATGTTTTTCCAATTTTAGATAAAAAAGAAAAAAATCTAATTATTATTTTTGAAATAAAAACAAAATCCCAAATTTTATCTTTTTTATTTATCAGAAAAGATTGATTATAAAAAATAACAAACAAAATAGGGAAAAAAAATAAATTTACCACCTTAAAAAAAGGATTGTCGTAAAAAGAATAGCTAATAGCTATTAAAATCATAGGAACAATCCATAATAAGTCTCTATGATTATAAAAATTTTTTTTATACAAAACCCAAACAAATAAAGCCAAAAAAATAAATAAAAAGAATGTTGCATTAAAACCTAAGGCAAAAGGACCTTTAGACCAAAAATTCCACAAAAAAACAACAAAAAATAAGGCTGGCACAGAGCTTAAAATCAGTCTCAAAGATAAATCTTTTTTATTTTCTTTATAGTTCTCGGTATGTAACATCTTTTCAAAATAAAAATCTTATAACAAGTAAATTATAGCATATTTATCTTCTTATTAAAACGATAGTTTTATTATAAAAATTTAAAATTTTTCATTTTTAAGATACACGGTTCTAGAAGGAAATGGAATTTCAATACCATTCTGATTTAAGTCGTTATATATATTTTCTAAAGCTTCTATTTTTTTATCAAAAGCGATAGATTGATCATTTACCCAGAATCTAGCCTGCCAATCCAAACCAGAATCAGCTAACTTCAGCATAATAGCGTCTGGAGCCGGATCTTTTTCTATACCCTCTATTCTACTTAAAGAATTAAAAATAACTTCCCTAACCTTGTTAATATTAGACCCATAAGAAGTACTAAAATCAACTATAACCCTTAATTTCAGGTTAGGTTGAGTAAAATTTTTAATTTTCATCTCTGCTAATTTTCCATTAGGAATAGTAATAAGTTCATTATCGAATGTCCTTATTTTTGTACTTCTAATAGTAACAGAATGAACAATTCCCAATTCTCCACCCTCTAGAGACACCTTATCTCCAACCTGGAGAGTTTTATCCAATATTAAACTAACACCTCCAAATATATTTTTTAAAGAATCCTGCATGGCAAAACCAATAACAAAACCAGCTATCCCCATACTAGCCAAGAAAGGAGCAACATTAAAACCCCAAATATCTAAAATCCAAACCAAGCCAATTATTAACAAAATAACAACTGTAGTTTTCTTAAATAATGGGGATAAGGAGTCAACCATTTTACTTTTATTTCTTCTCTTAAAAACTTCTATCCAAAATCTGATTATAATATCAAAAACAATGGTTGCAATATAAATTAAAAAAACAGCCAAGGTTGAATCTATTATTCTTTCCAGCCAAAGATAAGTAAAATCTAATTGTTTAAGAGCGATTTGCAGACCCAAGACAATTAAAACATAAATAAAAGGGGGTTTAAATTTTTCAATAATTAAATCATCCAATTTTGTTTCTGTTTTTTGACTCCATTTTTTAAAATACCTCTCGGTTAAAAAGGTTAAAATTTTTGATACCAAAAAAAAGGTTATCAAGATCAATCCGGCCTTAATATATTGATTTTTTAATAAAAAATTAATAGATTCATTATACATAAATTAAAATTTACTTAATTATTAAAAGTTAATTTTAACATAAAAAACCAAAAAAAGAAATATATCTCAACAAAAACCCCAAAATATTTTTCGGGGTTTTTATCTTTCTATTTTTTTATAGTCTTCTTAATGTTTTTCTTTTCAGCTTTCTCTTCTAGCATAACACGTTTAGCTTCTAAACGTTTGGCTGTTTTATGAGATTTACTGCTTTTTCTCTTACCAACACGATGTGGTTTAAGGGCCATATTTTTACTATTAATTATAAAATAACGATTTCATAATAACACAGAAGAATTTAATAAGCAAAAAAATACATTAAACAAAAGATTTATTATTTTGCTTTTTATTTTTAGAAATAATTCTAGCAACAAAAAATATAAACAAGACTAGACATAATATTAAAGTAACGATAATGCTTAAATACTGTCCATTAAAATCAGACAAAGACAAATGTTTAAATAATATTCCAAAATAGGCCCAAATCAAAACTAATCCATAGGCAACATTTTTATCTTTACACATACGTAAAATTCCAATTAAAGTACCAATAAGCAAAATAATGCTTGTCCAAATATATTCAGCAACACCAAAGCCATTCCAATTGATACTTACTAAAAAGACAGTGATGTTGGCGATTGTAGCTACTGTAATCCAACCAAAATAAACACTAAAAGGCGTTGATATGAAAAATTTCTCCAAAGGAGAAAGTTTTTGCACACGAATAATGTCAGCAATTTTAATAAGACAAAAAAGTAACACTGCCATAATGATTACCGATAAACCAATATAGTTATAATGCCAAGCAAATATCCAGAGAATATTGGCTAACGAAGTGATGATAAAAAGAGGGTTTATTTTATCAAAAATAACTGCTTTTTTTGATTTACTTCCTACAAACTGATACACGATATAGATGGCAAGTAAAAGATAGATCAATCCCCAGATAGAAAAAGTTAAACCAGCTGGTGCAAATAAATATTTTATTAAAGTTTTCCTAAATCGAGCTCGTCCGTAATTTTTATTTCTTTTATAAACTCGGACATATGACTAATTATAATCAAAGCCCCTTGATAATCATTAATAGCCTCAGCTATTATCGGAATATGACGAAAATTTATATGATTTGTTGGCTCATCCAAAACCAAAAGACCTGGTTCCATCAAAACTATTCTAGCAAAAGATAATAACCCTTTTTGACCTTCAGATAAATCACCTATTTTACTGCCCATTAAATCTCCTGTAATTAAGAATCCGGCAGCGACCGATCTCATTGTCTGCTCAGTCATCTCTTTAGAAAGACAAGACTCCAGGGATGAAAAAACCGTTTGATCATAATCTAAATTAGAAAAATCTTGACTATAATAAGCAACCTTAACCTTTGGTAAAATCTCTAAACCATCCTGAGTCTCTAAAACCAAAGATCTGAGCAAACTACTCTTGCCTATTCCATTTGGACCTTTTATCAACAATCTATCTCTTTTAGTTAAAACCTTGTTAACATCTTTAAATATTGGCTCATGATTTTTAATCACTCTAATCTTCGAAATATTAACAATATTACCATAAACATCTTCTTGAGATGGAATGCTAAATTTTCTAATAGTTTTATCCTCTCTTCTTACATCCACTTTATTTTCTTCTAAATCCTCCGTCTCCTCTTTTAACTTTTGAGCTAATTTGCGCATTTTTCCCCCTTTATTAGCAAAGAAATTAACTTTTTCCTTTCTATCTTTTATTTTCTTTTCAAGTTGCGCATTTTTCATTATTTCCCTCTCCACTCTTCTAGAAACTTCCTCAACCACTGAATAATAATCACCTACATAAAGCTCTGTTTTTTTAGTAAAAACATCTAAATAAATAACACCTTCTGTAAAACAATTTAAAAAATCAGCATCATGAGAAATAACAATAACTGTTTTATCATACATTATTAAAAAACTAATTAAATGGTCTATACCACTTTGATCTAAATTATTTGTAGGTTCATCTAACAATAAAATATCAGGATCTTTAATTAAGGCAAAGGCAAGTAAAAGTCTGGCTTGTTGACCACCTGAAAGATTACCAACTTTTTTGTCCAAGGGCACTTCAAAATCAACCGCATCCAAAACCTTACTAATCCAACTTTTTATATTTCCAGGAACTTCATCAAAAGCTTTTGCAAAATAATTCTCAACACTAAGCTCTAAATCTTCTTTAGCCATAGTCTGATTAGCTGTTCCAATGCTAGCATTATTAGTAATAGAAACCAGACCTTCTTTTGCTTTCAGCTCTCCTTTTATTAATTTAAAAATAGTACTTTTACCAGCCCCATTTTGCCCCATTAAAGTTATTTTCGCTCCTCTTCTAATACTAAAATTAGCCTCATCTAAAATAGGTTTTTTTTCTAAATATTCAAATTTAACATCTTTAAAACTAAGGATTACCTCTTCTGACATAAGTTAATATCCAATTATAAATAAAATTAAGAATGCTAAAGCAAGTTTTGCCCATAAACACTAATAATCACCTTATTTAGGTTAGCACATCTTGAATAAAAATCAAATACAAAGACCTGTTTAGATTTATATTAATTAAAATAATTATATACAAAAAAAACCGCACCTATTCAGATGCGGTAGAAGCATTGTCAAAAATTACAACCTCTTAAAAAGACCATCAAATAAAATGCCTAATTTGTCACAACGTTTTATGCCATTGAGCCTACCCTGCGCATCTTTTAGGTAAGAATGTTTTTCATCTTTATTCATTTCCCTGATAGAGCCTGATGATTTTAACTGACAAACATTATGCTGATTATAAGCGCCAAAAACATTAACATCTTCATGTGAAGAAATAAATTTTAACTAACAAAAAAGTATACTAAAATAGTATACTTTTATCAAGAGTCTGTAATTGTGAAAAAAACCGAAAGAATGTGACTAAAATTAAACAAGATTTTAACCCTTAATATTCAACTCTTTTTCAATATCTTCTTTGCTAATATTTTTAGTACAAAAAAACCAATCATAACAATTCATTTCATCTTTATTTTCCATTCTTTCTTTGGCTACACCACAAGAACCAGCTGTAGGCACTATAACTTCATCTCCTGGCCTCCAATCAGCTGGAGTAGCGATAGAAAATTTATCAGCGGCTTGCATAGCTATTAAAGCCCTATACAATTCATCAAAATTACGACCCAAACTTAATGGATAATAAATAATTGCTCTAATTATTCCCTTAGGATCAATAAAGAATACAGCCCGAACTGCCTTAGTATTACTCTTTCCTGGCTGCATCATTCCATATTTTTCAGCAACTTCCATAGTAATATCTTCAATTAAAGGAAATTTAACTTCGACATTTTTCATCCCCTTATACTCTATTTTTTCCTTAATAGTACGAAGCCAAGCAATATGACTATACAAGCCATCAACTGATAATCCCACAAGCTTACAATTAGCTTGATTGAATTTTTCCTCCATACTAGCAAAGGTCATAAATTCTGAAGTACAAACTGGAGTAAAATCAGCTGGATGACTAAAAAGAATAACCCAGGAATCTTTATAGTCTTCAGGAAAATTAATCTCACCTTGAGTAGTGACAGCTTTAAAGACTGGGGCCTTTTCACCAATTCTAGGAATTGAGAAAATTTTGTTTTCATTGTTTTCCATAAATTTAAAATTAATTATTAGTTAATTTATATTATATCATTTTTTAAGAGTATAGACTAAATTTCTTTATCCATTAAAACAAAATCTCTATTTGCGTAATAATTAAGTAAAATAGCCCTAGTTTTATATCCAAGCTTTTCATACAAGCTTTTAGCCTTCCAGTCTAACCCAGTTTCAAGACGAATTTTGTGAACACCCAAAGACTTTACATGGGTTTCAACTGTATTTATAATCTTTTTTGCCAAACCATTTCTTCTAAATCTTCTTCCAACAATTAATGAATCAATTTGTGCAACTCCTAACTCTGTAAAAAAAGAAACGTAAGCAATAATTTTATTATCGGCTGCGTTTCTAGCAACAAGGGTATAAAAATTTTTAGAAAAATCCAGATTATGTTCTCCATAATGCTCTCTATCGGCTTCGGGCCATTCTTCAGCTTTAAATTTATCCAACAAAAAAACATCTATATCCTCTAGTTTTACTATATCAATATTCATTTTTGAAATATAAATTATAATTATTAAAATTATACCATTTTTTATTGAAAAAATAAAAAAGTTCTGATTCTTATCTAGGGTATAAAAAAAGACCTAATAAAATTAGGTCTTTTATCTTAGCCACGTAAAAAAACCTTCGATGTTCACGTGTCCACGTAATAAAAACAAAACAGCCACTAATGTGGCTTGTTTTATTTTTATTTTTATTTTATTATATCTTATTTTAACAACAAAAAAAGTAGACAAAATTTGTCTACTTTTTGGGGTACAGATCATTGCTCCGAGGCTAGGACGCGAACGGGTCTTTCGAACCACGCCCGTCCCTCGGTAAAAAACTATTCAGTAGCCATAATAATCTCTCCACACTTATCTTTATACTGATCTACAATATCAAAAATATCATCTATTTTAGGTTCTCTAGCAGTGATTTCTTCTCCGTTTTTAAATGTCGCTGTAACTTCCAAAGCATGTGTTTGCATAACTGATTCTATTTCACATTCGGCAATAGCTTGTTTTATTAAATTCCAGTTAGTAATATTTGTAAATGCATAATCTTCTGCTTTTACAATTAATTCGTCTACGTCATGATCAAATATTTTCCGTTGAACATCCTCGGGAAATATTTTCTTAATATCTTTGGTATAATCAGCTCCATCACCTGGAGCTTCATATGAAAATTTATTTATATCATAATATGACAACTCATTTGGATAATCTATTTTAACTGGACCAGATGAACCACTGACTGTAACTAACTTATTATTTTCAATCACATATTCTCCGCAATAGGCCCAAATATATAATGGGAATAATTCTTGGTCAGGTTTTAAATTTTTAATTGTACAAAAATTATAGCTATCATCTCGATTTTTCCAGCTAAAATGTTTTTGTATTAATAAATATCTTTCTATGGCTTGCTCTCTTGGTGTTGGGTTGTAGGCTATATTTATTTTATCTGTTACTTGGGTTGAAGCGTTAACACAAAATTGTTTTGAATGACAACTTAAATAATTTGAGACTACCGTTTCACCACAAAGAGAGCAAGTGTCTTGATGTTCCAAGCACTCAACTTCATTTAACTTTTCACAAGCATCTTCATCGATAAAATCATTATTTTGCAAAGATAAAAGTATTCCAGGGATTATACCTACTAAAATCAGTACTACTCCTAAAATCAAATAGATTTTATTAAATTTATTTTGTTTTTTCTTTTGGGTAAAATAGATGATCAACCCAATTGTCCCCAAGATTAAAAATATTAGTGATGTTGGTATTGGCATAAAGTTATATTAATAAATTTTTTAATCTCTAATTAATCTTAGTGTTATTATTCGTAAAAACATAAAAAAATAGAGCATTTATTATAACAAACAACAAAGAAAAAATAATAGAAAATGCTATAAAACTTTCTTCTAAACTTTTTTGTAATGCCCAAATATTTATACCAATAAATATTATTCCAATTATTGCATTGATAGAAATGTTTATAAAAATTATTTTTTTCATAAGTATATTTTTAATCTCTATAACTCATCATAATAATTTACAATACCAGAATTTTCCCCTGACACAACTTCCATATTACCAGTAATGTATACATTTAATCTACTTGTGTTTGTCGCATTAATTACCGCCTCCTCTGCTATAAATTTATCCATTTCAACCCAGCAATCACCTGAATCTATTATCAAATTCTTAGCCGAACCTGTTAAATTAATGATACCACCATTAGCATCTAATTTTAATGTATCTATAACCTTAACACTACCCTTTATATTATTAAACCTATGAGTCAATTTTATTTCTAAATTATCAACTTCTAAACTTCCCAATTTAACATTAGCACCTTCATTTTTTATTTTTTCAACATCTGGCATGGTTATTTCTATCGCTAGGTGCTTGGTTCCTGCTCGAAACAAAATATTTCTGTTCTCTACGATCCAAGTATCAGTATTAAAAAATGTTTCAAAGCTCGATCTTTTAATATTTAAAGTATTATCAACTTTTTCAAAGTCTAATCCGATCTGATCATACTCACTACCTTTAATTAAAATGTCAAAATCATCACCTTGCTTAATTATTATGTCATCAAATTCAACATAAGGTGATATATAGATGTTTTTAAAATCTTTAATATCAATATGACTCTCCTGAATGTTGGCCTTCATATCTGCTTCTTTTACTTTAAACCCAGAATTCAAATAAATAAATGATAAAAGAAAAATAATTAAAAAAATACCAAGATAGATAAGCAAACGCAATGATATTTTCTTGTTTAAATATTTCTTGCTAGGAAACAATGAAATTATTCCTAAATTAATAATAAATATTAATGGTATCGCCAAAATACAAAAGATAGAAATGAGCATTGGATAATAACCCCAAAATCCAATAACATCTATAATTCTAAAATCAGCCATTATGTATCTAAGCCAATGGCTTGAGGGGTTGAAAAATAAATATAAAAATATAACTGTGGATGTCAATATTCCCAAAGATCCAGCACCTAAAAATATTCCTCCAAATATTTTTTTAAAAGCTAGAACTATCTTTGAATTTGGATATTTTTTAAATTGCTCTGATGTGCCCCTGATAACTAATCCAATTAGACCACCCGCCAAACTTAAAACAATAAAAGGGAAAAATATACCCAACAAAGCTTCAAAACTGAAAGATGGCTTGGGCAAATATCCATGATTTGAATATGTTAATAAATAGTTAATTACTACAACTGCCACATTATTAACCAAAGTACCGATTAGTAGAATTGGTAAAAACTCATAACTTCTGTTTTTATCTTGAACCAAAATCAACAAAATACCTGTCAAAAAAGGTAATAAAAGCATAATGAAAATAACTGGTAGATAACCAAAGAGGATATTATCTAAACCACCAGGTAATATGTTCAGTATTATAGTAGCAACTACCGTAAAAGCAAAAATGTAAAAAAGTTTTTTCATACAATAAAATTTAATCCCAAGTATCTAAGCCACTTCCAGATAAAGGAATTGTATCGCCTAGATATTTTGGTTTTGAATTAAAAGTAATATTTAACCATGCTTTAACCTTAGCTAAGACCTCTCTCCTGTTTCTAGCATCCTCACCATAGTATCTTTGCAAATCAGCACTAACTCCGCAAGCATCTATTTCTAATTTATTAGCTATATATAAAGCTCTTGGCAGATGGAAATCTTGTGTTACAACAATCAGTGAATCGGCTTGAAATATTTCTTTAGCTCTATAAAGACTATCGTAGGTATCAAATCCTGCGTGATCTAAAAAAATATCTTCTGGTTTTATATTATTTTCCAACAAATATTCTTTAGCAGTATTTACCTCATCATACTCCACTTGCCCATGATCCCCACTAACTAAAATTTTATCCACCTTACCTGTGTTATATAACTCAATGGCTGTTTTGACTCTATCTCTAAAAATATCACTCAAATTACCATTGTTCCAAACTTTAGCACCGAGAACTAAGGCAGCTTGCTTGTGGGTATTATCTAAATCACATAAATTATTGCCAATTCGATTAATATTGATGTTGATTGCATAAATAGAACCTATCAAAACTATTATACAAATAATAAATATGGTTAATATTTTTTTCATAAACTTTACCAATAAATTACATTTTCACTATCTGACCAGAATACATTTTCATATCTATCTTTAGACAATCTATTATTCTGCTTAACAATTTCACCTTTTTCTAAATCAAAAATAAACAAAGTCCAATATTCATTTTTTGTATCATAATCAACAGATTCAATCTGTGCCTCAATAGCCAACCTGCTACTGTCAGGAGAAAAAACTATATGGTTAAAATCAAGTAATTTGGTTTCTTTAAAACGTGTAATAAAAAACCCATCATTAATATCATATAAATTTAATAAACGCAAACTTAAATTTTGGTTGTTACAACTATGATTAATTTCCATAACAGGTGGATTTTTAACACATTCACTTTCTAAAAAGACCACCTTCTCACCGTCAGACGATTTAGCAACTAACTTACCTTTAGATGGTAGTTCCACTGTTTTTCTTGTCCTGAAATCTAAATAATAATTAGTAAACGGTCCATTATATAATTTTGAATCTTGCGGATAATACCAAGCTGACCCAACTAAGGTATCCCTAGATAAAGGTGTAAGTATTGGATCTATATAGTATGTGTAAAAACCCAAAGAATCTTTAATCTCTCCATTTTGCATTATTCTAGTCCAGCCAACACCAAAATCAGTATCTTCTCCTATGTGATCAAAAGAAAATATATCATCATATTTATCTATGCTAAAAATAGATGGTTGGTTAAAACTTAAAATCTGTCCTGATAAATTATTAAACTCATTATCAATATCATCAAGCTTATTTTGTATATGACAATTAAAATATGGCGGTTGTATCAAACAAGCATCACCACGTTTAAACCAGTAGATAAAAATAGCAACTATTGCTAATATTATTATGGCTAAAATTATACAAATTTTTCTTTTCATATTGTTCATTATACCTTATTTAAGACAAACAAAAAACACCTCTAGAGGTGTTTTTTGAAAATATATACTATTTCTTCCAAACATTCTTTGCAAACTTCCATCCATATTTTGCAATAATAAGCATAATAAACAGATAGATAATATATTGTAGAATTAGGAATAACAATGATACTAGATTAATAGTAATATCTTGTGCAACCGTATTAATATCTCTAACAAAAGATTTTACTGCTACTTTCCATGATTCTTTTAAATTTTGCCCATCAATAAACTTATTTTCTACCACACGAACATTAAAATATGTATATTCTAACCTATCAAGCTGTTCGGCTTTAGATCTATTAATTCTTTCCAATTGTGCATTAATATTTATCTTCTCTTGAGTTAATCTTTCAATAATTCTAATTTTACTATCAATGATTTTAGCTAGACTTTCTACGTCTTGAGTCCTAGTAGCTAAATCTGTAATATCATCATAAGCACTAACTGCATTATTTAATGTTTCTTCAATAGAAGCCATCTTCTTTTCTAATATTTCAACTTCACTGGTGTAATCGTCAATTAATCTTTTAATGGTATATGTATTTTCATTTAATTCTTTAGGATCTAGTTCCTCGATAATAGTTAATATCTCATCAACGCTATCGTGCTTAACTTTAAAATTATAGCTACAGCTTCTTTCGTATTCATTAGCATTTTCAAAAATTACATCTTCGCGTGATTTCAGGTCAGCAACTTTTTTGCAAGTATCTTCTAAATGGCGGGTTTCAATATTTACACCATACTCAGTAACTTCGAAATCTTCAGCATCATCACCAGTTGTAGCTGTATTATCCATTGGGGGCATGGACGGTTCTGGGGCTATCACATTTCTTATGGATAAACCAACCGAACCGCTAGATTCACCATAACCCATATCTTTCATAGCGTATTCTTCATCATCCATATCAAACACGGCATCCTGCGTGACCACACTTCTACCATTAGACCCAGGAGTTAAAGATTTAAAAGAAGATCCGATTAAACGAAAGGCTAAAGTAATTACAATAATTACCACTAAGGCTAACCCAGCAATTTTAAAAATATTGGCTGGTTTTAAATTGAGGTTGTTTGGAAATTGCATATGAGTTATTTAAGAGTCAATTATTAATTGATAAATGTATATTTTATATTATATCAGATTTTGATAAAAAATAACATTTTTTAACCAAACAAAAAATACCTCTAAATTGAGATATTTTTTGTAACCTACTACGCATTTCAGTTCGAATCCCTTTCCCAGTAGGAAATGAAAGTTTCGAACTAAAAATTGTTTTTGGCTAATATTAGACGCGTATGGGTCTCTCGAAACGCGCACTAGGTTGGCTCCCAACCTCGGTCTAGAACCATACAACTAGAGGTTTCTAAAGGGTTTTTGAGGTCTTTCCCTGCTATGAAATAACGCAGTCGGGTCGGGGTCTAAAAATTAGAAATGGGACAAATGGGACAGTTATAAAAAATGATTAATTACTCAAAATAGATAAAATTAAAAAAATATAGTATAATAAAAAGACAAGGCACATAGCCTCATCTATTGCTCAAATCTCTTACTGACCATTAACAAGGTCGTTAAGAGATTTTATGTTATGTTTCTCGAGATAATTCCCGAGATGCATATCCGATCTGACATCAAGATCTAGACCGTACTGCTTCTCAATGGTACCCATATGGGTATCATCACGCTTGTCGCGTAATAATCCATTTTGATTGCGAGAACGATATCCCCTCATGCCAGGCGCATCTTTTGCCATAAAATTCTCATTTAACATTAATTAAAGAGAGTTCGACTACTTCTCTCTAACTGTTTTCACAGTCTGCTTCAACCTGTTACTTGGTTAGTTGTAGTCTGACAAAAAACGATGAGATTGTGCCTTGTCTTTATTATATTTTATCATTAGCACTCATCAAGGTCAAGTGCTAATATTTTATTTCTTAACAAATGTTTCTATTATTTTTTTTTCTGTGACTGGAGAGAAATCATCTAATGAGAATTTTTCTAATGGAACTAGCCCAAGACCTGAATACTGTAATGTCCTATGTAAATACCCAAGGAATGACCCCGCATATCTAAATCTTCTTATACAAGCTTCAATGTGCTCAATAGCTAATTCATTATAGCCCTTCCATGAATATAAACTTTTATCATACTCAATCCACTGTTCAACCAAAGAAGAACATAACTCTATTGTTTTTTCCTTTGCTAATAGATTTCCCTTTTGAGATAAACGAACTAACTTGATACTAATCCAATCACAAATTTCCCTATCTTCTTTATCCAGTTGCCCCAAAAAAGTATATAACTTATTTTTATGATTATTTAAAATTAAATTCAATTCCTTTTTATTTTTATATTCAACTACTTTATCTCTTTTCATCTTCTTCATCCAAAGTCTTTGATTATGTCTTTCTAATTTGAATACAATTAAATCCCAATTTGGTTCGTCTAGTTCTGTTTTTACGTTTTTTAAAATATACTGATATGAAATTTTACACCGATTTTTTATCCATTGAGGGTTAAATTTGTCTGGTTGTTTTTTCTTTAGAGATCTATTTATATTTTTAACAGCCTGATCAAAATTCATAATTACTGAGAATTTATATGATATTTGATTTCAAAAATTAATATTTCATTCTCATCTTGTTCCTCCATTTTATTGATAATTTTCTCACTTATAACAATATTCTCCTCATTAATATTTACATAATTATTGTAAACATCTTTTATTACACATTTTGCTAATTCCATAGAAAAACCGTCTTTAAGTAATGCTATTATTTGCTGATTATTGCTTCCGTATTTAATTTTTTCGTAAAAAGTGGTATCTAGCATCTCTAAATCATTTAATATTTCAACATATTTCATTAATTCGAACTCAATAAAATCCTGTTCTTCTTTTATTCTTACAATCGCCAAATTAATCTTCTGAACATTACTTTTCGAATTTAAGTTAATATATAAAGGTATTCTATCTGTAGATTTTAATTTCATCTCTCCCCATGTTTTACCAACATAAATTATTTTATTCAGCAGACTATCCCAGTACTTAACAAAACCGGCAATCATTCTTTTATATGAAGATCCTGAAATACGCCACTCTAAAAACATTGAATAAAATCTTTGTGCTGCTTCATTATGTAAACGTCTAAAATTATTGTTTTGATACTTTTCATCAAATTTTATATTTTCAATAAAAATATCAACGATAGTTTTTATTAAATCCTTAACATTATCTATTTTTGTTATGTTATTTTTTTTATTGTAATTATCTACCAAAATATCTTCATTTGAATATATATCAAAATCATGAACATTATTTTTAAAACAACTTTTACCAATATCAGAGATCGACCTCTTAACATTATCCAATTTTGTAACTCCAGGCTCGATATTTTCAAGATATTCTAAATTTTCTCTAACTTGCTCTTTTTCCTCTTCACAAATTTTTTTAGAATTTATCTCTTTTAATAATACATTATCAATTATTTCTTTTTTCTTTTTATTTTCTTTAACCGAATCAACAATAAATTTTTCTAGATTAATATTTCCCCAATACTCCCCATTAACTAAGTAAACTTCTGGTTCTAACATTTTTAAGTTTCCATCATATTCATTAAAAGATTCACTGAACCTACACACTCTTCCGACTATATTTACAAACTGAGATGGATTAAATTTACTAGGCCCTTTTTTAGCTGTTAGTAAAAAAATTTTTTCTGCTGGTATATTTACTCCCTCTAATAAAGTTGAACTAGTAACTATAAAATTTAAATCTTTAATTTTAGAAAAACTATCCTCAACATACATTCTAATTATTTCTGGCATCCCTCCATGATGATAAACTATTCCATTATCTAGGCAATCGATTAGATGGTAATCTTCATGCAAAAATTCTGATAAAGCTTTCTTCACCTTATTAATATCTTTATTTTTAGATCTATCTAGGTTTTTAATTTTTAATGCTATTCTTTCTATATTTTTTGGTTTATTCAAATAAATAATATTTTTATTGGCTTTAAACTTATTTATAAACTCAATATCATTTTCAACAGAAACATCTTTCAACTCAAAAAAAACATTTAAAAATTGATCATACAAACTTAACTTATTGTTAGTAAAATTAAAAATATAATATTTCTCCACTTTGATAAACTCTTCGATTTTTCTATAATCTAAATTTTTATTTTCAATTATTTTTAACTTTTCTGGCTCAGCTAAAAATGGAGTAAAATAATTGAAAATAACATTTTTATTACGATTTTTAACTATCAACAACACTTGAGTTAATAAAATTGCTCTATTATCTTTTCTTAAAATATTATGAGCTTCATCAACTAAAATAAAATCAAATTTTAATTCATCATTTTTTTGTAATAGCCTTAACAATCTTTCTTGCGTTAAAACAGCAATAAAACTTTCATCAGATTTTCTGTACATATCAGGATGAGTAATTATTCTGTTTCCGCTTTTAGAAATTAATTGATTTTTTATTAAACGTTTCTTCGTTTGTGACAATAAAGCCTTTGATGGAACGATTATACAAACTTTTTTATCTAAATTTTTCTCAACTTTAGAAATTATTATTTCCGATTTTCCGTATGATGTCGGAGCAACAATAATAAAATCATTATTTTTTTTAGAAAATACATTTAACTCCTTCTGTCCCTGAGATAAATATATATTACCCTCTTTAAATGTCTCTTTATAAGCATACATCAATAACGAGTGAAAGTTATCTTGTGATAAATTTCTTATATACTTCCTTTCAATCAACTTAGCAACTGGTATATAATTTTTATTTAGAGCAACATCATAAAGCGGAATATAATCACCAAAACAATTACAATATCTTAATATAATCCTATATCCTAATTTTTCAACATAATCTTCACCTTGATTTAAAAAAATAACAGCAAATTTCAATAACAAAAATTTATCTTTCTCAGATAATTGTTCGAAGTTATAGCTAAATAACTTTTTATAGGCAACAAAGAAATTTGTATCTTCAACATTATCCTTAAGTTGTAGTTGTTTTAGCGTTATCTTTTTCATGCTCAGAAATTTCATCTATCAAAAAATTTTCTATTTTTTGATACGTCTCTTTTTGAATAGAGAAAATAATTAATTCATTAAAAATATTTTCATTATTTATTAAATCTTTCTGATCACATAGTTTTTCTAAAGTAATTTTACTAGTAAGTGGTTTATACAAAACCGAAGTTACCAATACGTTCCTATCACTATTTCTTACTTCTGCGTTAGGGTGATCTTTATGTAGGAGTTGTTTAATCGTTTCTCTTTTTTCTGATTGAAATATTGTTGAATTAAGATCAATTAATACACTATCCCATAATTCATTCCTAACGGAATTTGTACTTTTTTTTAGCTGATTTTTTGCATTATTTAATAGGTTGCCATTATAAGTATTAACATCGCCATTATCACAGTCACCACCTGATTTAACTTCACAATACCATAACTTATTTTTATTAAAATAAACAATATCAAATCCTTTTTTTATACTTCTCTCTTCCTTATTCTTATAAACTGAAACAGCTTCTAACTTTGGTATATAAACAGTTATTAAAAGGTGGACTAAAAGCTCCGCTATCATTCCTTTTTTAATAGAATCGTTCTTATTTTTATATCTTTCTAAAAATATTTTTATTGTGTTTTTATAGTTATATATTTCTTTATTTTCTTCAGCAGCCAGCTTTCCATGATAAATACCGCAAAACATAGATCTTATCTCATCTTTTAAACCATCGGTAAACTTGTTAATATAACAAACAACTGCTTTTTCCTCTTTATCCTTTATGGTTGTTATGCCGTTTATTGTTTTTTTCTGGTTTTCTTTATACATATTTATAAATTTTAACTTATTTTAATCTTACACCTCAAAACCCTTTAAATCAAGGTAAATAATCAATAAAATTCATCTAAGGTTAGATATAAAATTACTATAAATTTTATATAAAGAAAAGATAAAATAAACCTTTTTATATACTATTTTATAAACAATTTTTAGCTAATGTTAGGCAATAAATAGTAGACAAGTTTTTTAAAATTTGCTATACTTTAAATATTAATAACTAACTACAAAAACTATGATCTAAAAATAACATGTAAAAGCTAATTGTTTTCAAAGAATGAAAACAACAAGGCATTATATATCGTCTGGCAAAGGCACTATTAAATAAATTTTGTATTTTGTCGTACGGTATATAATGCTTTTTTATTAACTAAACCAAAAAATATGAAGAAAGATAAAATAAAAATTGAACACATCCCCGTTGGTTTGCTCAAGGCCGCACAATATAATCCAAGGATATTAAGCAAAAAACAAGAAGAAGATTTAATAAAAAGTCTTAAACGTTTCAAGCTTGTAGATCCCTTGATAGTAAACAAGCATAAAGGGCGAGAATATGTAGTAATTTCTGGACATCAGCGTCTTAAAGTAGCTAAAAAAATTGGATATAAAGAGGTGCCTGTTGTTTTTGTAGACTTAACTGCTCAAAAAGAAAAGGCCTTGAATTTAACCATGAATCGCGTGTCAGGAAGTTGGGATTGGGACCTGCTAAAACAATTTGATACCAACCTACTTCTTGATATCGGTTTTGATGACAGCGATCTCTCAAACATTTGGGATGATTGTCTTGAAACTGAAGATGATGATTTTGACGTAGATAAAGAAACTGAAAAAGCTAAGAAAACTGACATCAAAAAAGGAGATCTCTATTCCCTTGGTAATCACATGCTTGTTTGTGGAGACTCTACTAACGAAAAGGTTGTAAAAAAATTAGTTGGGAAAAATAAGGTTAATATAATTTATTCTGATCCGCCATATAATATTGGATTGAATTACAATAAAGGGATTGGCGGTAAAAAAAATTATGGCGGAAATGTTAAAGACAATAAAAGCGACAAAGAGTATAAAGAATTTTTGGTTAAAACTATTTCAAACGGACTATCTGTATCAGAAAAAGATGTCCATGCCTTCTTTTACTGCGATCAGCAATATATTGGATTACTACAGGAAATATATAAGGAGTTAGGGATTGACAATAAGCGGGTGTGCATGTGGATCAAGAATGGATTTAATGTGACCCCGCAAATCGCTTTTAATAAATGCTATGAACCAGTTATATATGGCACTCGTGGCAAGCCCTATTTATCTGATATTAAAAACCTAAACGAAATTCTTAACAAAGATATTGAAACAGGCAATAGAACCATAGATGATATTCTAGATATTTTTGATATTTGGCTAGTTAAAAGAATATCAGGTCAGGAATATGAACATCCTACCCAAAAACCACCAACACTTCATGAAAAAGCTTTAAGGAGATGTACCAAAATCAACGATGTTGTTTTAGATCTCTTTGGCGGATCTGGCTCTACCCTTATTGCTTGCGAACAATTAAAACGCAGGTGTTTTATGGTTGAAGAAAATCCTATCTTCTGCCAATTAATAATTAATAGATTTGAAAAATATGCAAATACAAAAGCAAAAAAACTTAATTAAGGCTGGCGATATATTTCAGTTAGGTAATCATAAATTACTGTGTGGTGATGCTAAAGATAAAAAGAATATTGAGGGGTTAATCGGCAAAGATAAAATATCACTTATTCTTACTGACCCACCATATGCAATTGATTATGTTAATTCCAAGGCTGGTTTTAAGCAAAAACTAGCTAAGGCCAAAACTATTGAGAACGATCAGTTTCAAAGTGATGATGACTATAGAAAATTTACTAAGGATTGGCTAGACACTGTTATTCCTAAATTGGACAAGAAAAATTCTATTTATATCTTTAATTGCGACAAAATGGTCTTTGCCTTAAAACAAGGCATGGATGATGTTGGGATATATTTCTCACAATTACTAGTTTGGCTAAAAAGTCATGCTGTAGTTGGGCGAAAAGATTATCTTCCCCAGCACGAGTTAATCGCCTACGGTTGGTTTGGGACCCATGCTTTTCGTAAGTCAAAAGATAAAAGCATAATATTTGCTCCAAAACCAAATAGAAGTAAATTACATCCAACCATGAAGCCTGTTTCCCTGCTTCGAAAAATAATTCTGAATAGCTCAAAGATTGATGATTTTGTCTATGACCCCTTTGGCGGATCTGGTTCCACGCTAATAGCTTGTGAGCAAACTAAAAGGAAATGCCTAATGGTGGAAATGGACACTGAATATTGCCAAATGATTATAGCTAGATATGAAAAACTGACTGGAGTCAAAGTTAAGAAATTAAAAACATGATTGTATGGCTCAAGAAAGAGATAAAGCTAAAAGACAAAAAGAACTCTTTCTTAGTAAACTGGAGGAAATGCCAGTTGTGTCTGTGTTGTGCCAAAAACTTAAAATACCAAAATCAAATATATATCGATGGATTGAAGTTGATAGTGAATTCAAGAAAAGATTTGAAGAAATTAAAAAAAGAGGAGATGAAACAATAAACGATCTAGCTCTTTCGGTTATAATCCAAAATATGAAAAATGGTAATCTGGGTGCTGCTAAATTTTGGCTTAGCAATAAACATCAAGACTTTATCAAAGATAAATTTAGATATGAAAAAGCCAACCCTATTGAGCCATTCCAAATGATGATAACAACGGTAGACAACCAAGGGCGACCAGTAAACAGAAAAAAGTTAGCAGAGAAAATAAATAAAAGTAAAACTAAAAAAATTAAACTTAAAAGAATGGATATTACTTGATTAATTGCATTTCAGAAATCCACCCCTCTTGTTCGTTGTATTTTACTTTAAATTGCTTATTGTCTTCATCGTGTTCTATCACTTCTACTTCTAAATTATCACAAGCTGGTAATTTAAAACTAACAGCTGACTTTTCTTTATCTTTCCAAAAATTCACCTCTTTGTCTTGCCAATAATCTACATTAGCAGAATCTAGTTCGCAAGAATTTAAATTTAGTACTTTACTAATGTACTCACTTTGCGATTGTGGAGCTTGAGAAATATTAGCTTCTTCACTATCTCCAGTTAGTTCGGCTAAGGTGCCGATAATGGCTACGAATAAAATAAAGCCTAAGATGCCAGTCAGTATAATATGTCTACTGAACCAGCTTTTTTTGTTTTGGTCGTTCATAGTTTTGTAGGATGAGATTTTAATAATAATCTGATTCGAGAAAACAAAAAGGGTCTCCCGAAACAGCTGATAGCCCCTCTCGGAACTACCACTACCCCCTTTCGAGGGTAGACTCATCCTACAAGTACTGGTCGGAAGACCGTCTTTATGTAGGATGAGTTTTTTGACCATATCCCATAAAATGGGGGTTAGGTCATTAAATTGTTATTTTTAATATAACTCAAAAACACCCAAAAGTAAAGCTAAAGTTGTCTACAGCTTACCTACTTTTAAGGGGTCTGGACTACTTAGACGGGTCGTGTCATTAATGTTGTTGTAAGAAGTAAAAATACAAAAATATGAAATTACAACAACAAAAACAAATCTTTCAAACAGTTACGGAGGGTATTTCTATTAAGTATTGCTTGTATGCAAGAAAATCAACAGAATCAGACGAACAGCAAGCCCTTTCTATTGATTCTCAAATAAAAGAGATGCTGAAAATGGCAAAGGCTGAAAACATGGAAATAGCCGATATAAGACGAGAAAGTCATTCAGCAAAGGATTCTGGCCAAAGACCCGTCTACAACCAATTACTGGCCGATATAAGAACTGGGATGTTTAATGGGATACTTTGCTGGGCACCAGACCGCTTAAGCCGTAATGCGGGAGATTTAGGGGCTGTGGTGGACTTAATGGATCAAGGCAGGCTATTGGAAATACGAACTCATGGACAAAGGTTCACTAACAACCCAAATGAGAAGTTCCTTTTAATGATATTGGGCTCACAGGCTAAATTAGAGAATGACCATAAAGGGATAAATGTAAAAAGAGGTCTACGAGCAAAATGTGAAAAAGGCTGGCGACCAGGGCCAGCACCCCTTGGATATATTCATGACAAATATGCTGACAAAGGCGATAAAAAAGTTTTTATAGACCCAAAGAGGGCGCCGTATGTTAAAAAATTATTCGAGAAAGTGGCCTATGAAAATTGGAGTGGCAGACAACTACTAAGATGGATAGTAAATGAAACAGATTTTAAAACAAAGAATAACAAGAATCTTACACTTAGCATGATTTATAGAATACTGGCCGATCCATATTACTGCGGAGAATTTGAATATCCCATAGGTAGTGATAAATGGTATCAAGGTAAACAAGATCCAATCATTACTAAGGTATTATTTCAAAAAGCCAGAGAGAGATTGGATAGAGATAATATCGAGAGGCACGAATGTAAAGAGTTTGCTTTCACTAAATTAATTAAATGCGGTCATTGCGGATCTGGAATTACGGCTGACGAGAAATTTAAAAAACTGAGCGATGGCTCAGTTAGAAGATACGTTTATTATGGGTGCACAAGAGCTAGAAACTTACACTGTAAAGGAGGTTATTTAAGAGAAGAAGAATTAATAATCCAGCTATCTCACTTGATTGATAAAATTGACCTAAATATACTTGGCATACAAGGACAGTTCAAAGAAGAAGTTGAACGATATTATAAATTTAGTAGAAGTATCCTAAAAACAGAGTCTAAAGATTTTGAAAAGCAGAAAGATGTAGATATGAGAAATTATGCCAAATATATTCTCAAAGAAGGTAGTATTATAGAAAAAAGAGATTTACTCTCTAATCTTCAAAGCAGATTAGCAATGAAAAACAAAAAAATAATTATTACATAAACTAAATATTATCTATAAAGTCAGAATATCCCAATCTTTATCATTTTCATACACATATTTTTCTTTTCTATTGATAACCCAATTAGGATATTTTTCGATAACTATCCCGCCATCTAATTCAAAATCGTATTTTGTTTTATTTTTCTTTATCCATTTTTGCAAGGCCATATTTTTATCTGCCGTCTCTTGACTTTTTGCTGTAATATCATTTTTAGGATCAATAAGATATAGTTTATTTTTTGTTCTTATTATAAAATCTGGATAAAAAAGCCTATTCTTCTTTTCTTGAGTATCAAAATATTCTATAGCAAAAGCCGTTCGGCCGCTATCATTCTGTTTATGCCACCAAAGAAGATTTTTTTGTGATTCTAAAAATTTAATAAAACTTAATTCATTTTTTCTTCCGCTATATTCTTTTTTTATATAAAATTTTTCATAAGCATTTTTTAAAATTTTTACCTTTTTTTCTTTGTGGTCAAATAAATCATTCTTTGGATTAATCTCGTCTAATTCTTCATAATCATCTGTAAAACTAACTTCTTTTTCAGGTATCTCTAATTCGAAAATATCTTTTTCTTCTTTTTCTTTAATTTCAATTTCATATTTTTGTCTGAAAGATTTTAATGCCTTATTTATAACAATTTTCAAAGGACTAACTTCTTTCAGTAATTCATTAACTATGATTGGATAATACTCAGTTCTATCAAATCCTAGTCTAGTGCTAAACCAAACATTCAAAGCCTTTTTTAATGGACTCCATGATCTAGATGGATTGTATCTTGCCTCTACGTCATCTTGTTTATTTAATTCTTCGAAACAGAGCAAATTGTATAGCCTTTCTATGTCCATGGGAGAAAAATGATAATTAAAATCTTTGCCCTTTTCTTTAATTTCTCTTGCGAAATTATCAAAGCTGTCAATTTCAGCATTAACGATAATTTTATTCTCAATACCCTTTATTCTTAAATCAATTTTTGGTTTTATTTTATTTTGATTGTTTTTTTGCTCATTGTTATGATAAATGGTTCCAAATTCTTTATCTAAAAATTCTTTAAAAAAAATTTGCCATTTATCCTCTGGCGTTAGTGTGTTAAAATCAGTTCTTTGATGATATGTTGTTTCTAAGGTTACTCTTCCTATCTCCTTTTTTAATTTTGTAAAATTAATTGGAAGTTTGTTCCCATTTTGAATCTCTTTTATATCTCTAATATGACTTTTATTATAATTTGTAAAAATAAAAGCCTTGTTTAATTCTTCTTTCTCATAATGGTGGGCTTCAGGCATTCTTTTTATTCTTCCAATAATTTGAGTATGAAAAGTTGGACTGGCTATTTCTCTAAACATGACCAAAATTTCAGCACGAGGACAATCCCAACCAGTAGCAGGAGCTACTTTAAAAATCATAAAATTAACCTTGCTATCATTTTTTTCTATTAATTCAAGATTCTTTTTGTTTTCGCCGCCACCAGATAGCCACACCGCTATCTCGTTGTCTTTAACACCTTTCTTTTTTAAATAAGATAAAACCAAACTCTTTAAATTAGTTTGTACTTCCTCTTTCTCCTTAAAATCGCTTGGCAACTGAATCAAAACCAACGGATTAATATTGAGTCCTAATTCTTTATAATATTTTTGCAACTCCAATCTTTTATTATACGCAAGCTCAAGCATTATTTCATCTTCTGATAATTTTTTATTATCTAGATTATTTATATCTTCTTCAGTTTGAATAATAATTTTCTCTTTTATTAAACCGCTTGCTATTACATCACTCTCTAAAGCTTCAACAAAACCAGCTTTCTTTTGGGAAACATCACTAATACTTGGTAAATCTTTTGGGGTGGCAGTAACTTTTAAAACTATTCTTGGATCAATCAGATCTACAACCTCGTTTGCCAGCTTGGTATCTGTCTCTGTGTGCGCTTCGTCAATAATTAAAACAATATCTCTTTCTTTTCTTGTGTTTTGTATAAAATCATCAAAAATAGCCTCTCCGCCATAGCCAACTCCGCCACTTTTTCTTAATTTTTTTGATTCCTTGTCTGTGCCTTTTATTTTAGACCAGTTAATAAAAAAGATATTATTTTTGTATAACTTACCTTCACTTAAATTATTAACATCCTTCAAATTCATGTCTGTACCTTCATTGAAATAATGGTACAATTTATCCTTAGATTGAGAATAAGACTCATCACCACCAAAAGATACCCAAACATAGGCCTTATCTTCGTGAAATTGATAATTATCATCAAGGCACTTTAAAAATTCAGCCATCATAATAGTTTTACCTGCCCCTGTGGGAGCTTTAAAAACTAAAGGAATTCTATAATTTCCCGTTTTCCATAAATCTAAAAAGGTTAAACTTAATTGATCTATTGATGATTTTTGAAAATCTTTCAACTCTATCATAAATTATTTTAATTTATCCTTGAGGGTTAGGTTTATTTCTTTATACATCTCCAATATAGGTTCTGGTATATCCTCAACTGTTATATTATTATTTAAATATTTAAAAAGTTTTTTATCGACTCGTCCATAGGAAAATACATATAAAACAGTTTCTCTGTCTTCTATTTTTTTTATCAATTCCTCAAATTTATCCATGTCTTCTCTAAAATAAATTGCAGTTTTTCTAGTCCTATCTCTACTTTCAAAAATTTGATACCAATCAGAAAACTCTAGTTCATTAAAAGTATTTTCTTTAACTGCTATCATTTGGCCTGCTTTTTCAGTTAGTTCTGTTCGTTTTTTATCACTAATATCATCAATTTTTTCTACTGGAATTAAATCGGTTTTAAAATATTGTAAGTTTCCACCCAAGCCTTCTATTTTTTCTTTCTTTTTTGATTTTTTAATGTATCCGTTTATAATTTTCTGAATTCTAGGATAACAAACCTCCTCAGCAATGCCACCCTCATTATTAGTACAAAGAATAAATTTCCTCTTTCCGCTATCCTCCTTATTAAAATCTAATACAGCCTCACCAGTGGTTCCAGAACCTGCAAAAAAATCAAGAATTGTTGCGTTAGTAGGGATATGAGCAATTCTTATCAAATGATCTATTAATTCTTTTGGTTTAGAATATGGGAAATCTAAATCTAAAGTCTTAAGGTAATCTGTCCCTCTCCTGTTTAAGAATTTTTTATCAGTTAAAAAATTTCTTGGCTTCTTTCCTTTGCCCCTTCTCTCATCTAGATAACTTTTTGTATAAATATTATATTCTGCCTGATTTCCATCCTGATCCAACAAAGGTGATGTTTTTGTTTTTTTAAAAACAAGTAAATGTTTATTGTCTTTGAAACCGTTATCAATAGACCATCTCCAAACCCCATCGCCTTTTTCTGGCTTTGCTTTTGCACCCTCTTCTTTCTTTGTGGGCATCGATTTCCCGGGAGGAATAACTAAAGAACCATTGGGACACTCTATGAAATATCTTTGATTTGGTCTAGCGTCTAGAGACGATTGATATAAAGCAATATCGTCCCTATATTTTCCATTCTCATCTTCTTTCGTGTATAAGTCTTCATCAACTTCATCATAAAAATTACTAGTATCTATACACTTTTTATTTTTTGCATAACAAACAATATAATCACAAGATGGGGCAAAGTGGTTACCTTTATCACTAGCGGTTTTTGAAATTCTTGATATAAGTGTTAAGAAATTTTCTGGTCTAAATATCTTGCTACATAATAAATTTAAATTAGATACTTCTTGCTCGCCAATTGATATAAAAATTATTCCATCTTCTTTTAATAAATTTTTTGACAATTCAATTCTTTTTTCCATCATATTAAGCCATTTTGCGTGCTTATATGAATCGTTTTCGTCGATGAACTTATCATTATATTTCCATTCATTTTTATTACCAGTATTATAGGGAGGGTCAATATAAATAAAATCAATTTTCCCTTTATGTGTATAATTCAAAACAGTTAACGAATGATAATTATCCCCCTCAATTATAATATTATCATCGCTTAAGTTGTTTTTTAATTCTTTTTCTTTAACTCTTTTCAAAATAGGTAAATTATTTTCACAATCTAGAACTACCTGTTCAGGCTCTTTCTCTCTATCCCAAACAATGCCATAACTTTTTAAATCTAATTCTTTTTCTTGCTTTTGGACTAATTTGATAAGTTCGTCTTTAGACCAATCTTTGTAGTTTATTTCTTTTGTCATACTATTTAATTAAATCATCAACGCCAACTTCAAAGGCTTTGGCTATTTTAGTTAAAGTTTCTATTGTGGGATTTTGGTTTGTTCCATTTTCGACTTTTATAACAGTATTCAAAGACAGGTCGGCAAGACGGGCAACTTTTTCAAGCGAATATCCTTTTTTACTTCTTATTTTTTTAAGATTGCTTGCAATATTATTCTGCATAGCCAATTTTTTTACATTAAAATATATAAAACATAATATAACATTATAATACCAAATTTTATACACTTTGAAAAGAAAAATCAACAAACAAAAAACACCTCTAAATGAGATGTTTTTTGCTATTCACTACGTCTTTTGATGAGAACGGGTCTCTCGAAAGACGCACTGGGTTGGCTCCGAGGGTGGGATTCGAACCCACGACCAATTGATTAACAGTCAACTGCGCTACCGCTGCGCCACCTCGGAATAATCAGTTTTAAATATCTAAAACTGATATATATAATAACAAACTAAAATAAAATGTCAAATAAATCAAAGTAAGCTAATCAACAAGCATTTGTTTTTCCTCTATCCATAAATTACCCTTAAAACAATTTCTTCCCGGCTTAAACCTTCTATCTGCATAATAATATCTTCCTTCCCCATCATCACTACTTGTTCTAAAATTAGCACAAATTTCAAACTCTCTATCACTAATTTTATTATATTCTATTTTTTCACCAGTCTCTGGGTCATATAAATCTTTTTCATTAAAATAAAACTTACCACTTTCTGAAGAAATTTCTTGCAGGTTGTTTGGCAATTTTTTATTTAAATCATAATAATTATTAACCACACCCTCAATAACTGAAACTCTATTTAAAACTATCTGATCCAGTCTTTTTTTTCTAGCTATCTGGGGAGATTCTACAAAAAAGAAAGAAGAAATAAATATAGCCAAAACTAATCCCAAAGAAATAATGAAAAAAATCCTTATATTTTTATCTTTTTTTTCAACATTATCTCTTTTGATGTCATAAAAATAATAACTAAAAACTAAAACCGAAATAATCAAAACAGTTAAAGTTTTTAAAGCGAACTTCAAGGTCATTTCTCCTGACAAAAAGCTATTTAAAATACCAATCAAAGAACCAAGGATTATTACCGCTGAAACAAATAATATAAAGTAAGTCAACCAACGGCGCAAAGAAGATTCTTTTTCTAATTCATTCCTCCTAAGACCCTTATTAACAAAATTAACCATCAAGAAAAAAATAGGAGCAGCAACAAATAGAGCTGAAATACCGAACCTTAATCCTCCGTCATTATTATAAATATTGTCAACCAAAACATCGTTAATACTTTTATCAATTATTTGAAAAATAATAATAGCTGAAGAAATTGCTGTAAAAATTAAAGCCACCAAGGAAAGTAAGTAATAAAAAGCAAATTTAGGATTATTGTTCTTCATATTTTTTAAATTATTTTTAAAAATTTTTTAAATTAAAAATCTCTTAATTTTTCTAAACTCTTATTTTGCATTTTTCTAATTTTTTCCAAAGCCTTAGCTTCAATCTGTCTAATTCTTTCTCTAGTAACCTCAAACTCTTGTCCAACCTCCTCCAATGTATGAGCAACACCATCAACCAAGCCAAATCTCATTTCTAATATTTTTTGTTCACGTGGAGAAAGACTAACTATAACCTCTTTAACATAATCCTTTAAAAGTTGTAAAGCAGCTACCCTGTCAGGTGTTTCATTTTTAACATCTTCAATAAAATCTTCTAGAGTTGAATTATCGTCATCATCACCAATAGTTGTCTCTAAGGAGATAGTTTCTTGAGAAATTTTCATTATATAAACAACTTTATCTAATTCCTCTCCCATTTCAGCTGCAGTTTCTTCAATCATTGGCTCTCTACCTAATTCTTGAATTAAAAATCTTTGAGCTTGTTGAAATTTATTAATATTTTCAACCATATGAACTGGAATACGAATCGTTCTTGATTGATCAGCTAAAGCTCTGGTTATTGCTTGTCTAATCCACCAAGTAGCATAAGTTGAAAATTTATAACCTTTTTGATGTTCAAACTTATCAACCGCTCTAAACAAGCCAATATTCCCTTCTTGAATTAAATCCAACAAGCTTAAACCTTTGACTCCAGAAAATTTCTTAGCAATTGAAACTACCAATTTCAAGTTGGATTCAATCATCTTTCTCTCAGCATCCTTGTCTCCCCTGTCTTTTCTTTTTGATAATTCAACCTCCTCTTCTGCAGTCAAAAGTGGAATTTTTCCTATTTCTTTTAAATAAATTTGAATTGAATCACTAGATAAATTAGCAAAGTCAAAAGACATACCAGTCCCTTTCTTCTTATCTGGCAAATTTTTAAAACCTAAACCTAAAACATTTCCACTATCTTCGCTAACTGCAATACCGGTGTCATGTAAACGACCCAAAAACATCTCATATTCATAAATATGATCTTCAACATTGGGAAATAAGTATAATATTTCTGTTTCAGTTAAAAAACCACGAGACCTACCTTTTTCAATAATTTTTAAAATTTGCTCTTCACTAGGTGCATCCTTTTTTTCATAATGTGTTAATTCCAAAGATTCTTTATTTTCTTTTTTACTAACTTTAATCTTAGAACTTTGTGTTTTTTTCTTATTGACAACCTTGGTTGTTTTAGCCACCTTCTTTCCAGTAACCTTTTTGCTGTTACCTACATTTTTCTTAGAAACTTTTTTTTCTTTTTTAACAACATTTTTTTTAACCGACTTTTCTTTTTTAACAACTTTAGTGCTTGGTCTTTTTTTAGAATCTTTTTTCTTATCTTTATTTTTTTTAACAGTCATATTTATTAGGTTTATTTTTTGCTAATTAATTAATGTGAAGAAACTTGTCATTTAAATCCTTTAATTCTTCTAAGATACTTTCTATTTTGTCCTTTTCATTGTTTTTTTCAGCCAAAGACAAACTAAGCTCCTTTTCTCTTATTAAATTTTTATAATAAATCTTCTTAAGGTCTAAAATTATATTTAACACTTCTTTTTTAACACTTAAATTTAATTCTTGGCTATCACTCTCATGCTCGTAAAGATAAAAATCAGCTAAAAGTGATATTTTGTTAAAAAAAGAAACTGCTTTTTGCTTATCCAAAATGAACTCCTGCTCACCCTTAATATAATCCAAAAACTGATTATAATCAAGCTTTTTATTGTTTTGATTATAGTAAATCAGCATAATTTCATAAAATTTTCTAAATTTTACTGGAATTTGATCCAAATCCAATTTATTAGACAAATAGTCAAAATTATGTGGAAATCTCAAAATCAAAGACATCAAAAGCTCCGTCAACTTATCCTCTCTATTAACCGAAGATAGATTTTCTACTTGAACAAAATTTTTATCTATTTTTTTTTCAGTCTCAAAACCATTGATTTTATTAGTGTTTTTACCTAATTTTAATAATTGCTCTCTTAAAAAAGACTCATTAACAGAATATTTTTGACCTATTTCTTTTATCCAAAAATCTTGTTCAACTTTATTATACAACATGTTTATAACTGTTAATATCTTGTTAACAGATTTATTTTTTTGATCAATATTATTTAAATCGAGGCTTTTGAGCTCTTTGTTTAAATAATAATCAATAATATGCCTAGAATTTTCAATAGCCGACCCAAAAACAGTTGGATTTTCTCTAATTATCTCATCGGGGTCTTTACCGACCTCTTTATCATCAAAAACCACTACCTTCAAATTTAAACCCATTTTCAAGGCTTCAGCTATACCTCTGTCCGTAGCACCAGAACCAGCTAAATCCTGATCGAAGGACAAAATAATATTATTGGTGTATCTTTTAATTAAGTTTAACTGGGAGACTGTTAATGCTGTACCAGAGGAAGCTACAACATTTTTAAAGCCAGCCTCATGAGCTGAGATAACATCCATTTGTCCTTCAACCACAATCACAGCATCTTTTTCCTTAATAAAGCTCTTAGCTTTATCTAAGCCAAAAAGGACCCTGCTCTTATCATACAAATCAGTCTGAGGGCTGTTTATATATTTGCCAAAAGATTTTTCCTTATCTTGATTTTCTGGATTAATTCTGGCTGTAAAAGCCAAAACTCGACCATTAGCATCTTTAATGGGAAACATTATTCTATCACGAAAACGATTAAAATATTTACCCTTGTCGCTTTTAGCTGACATTCCGCTTAAAAATATTTCCTTGTCCGTATATTTTTTGCTTTTTAAAAAATTAATTAAATCATCATAATTATTTAAGCTATAACCTATACCCCAACGATTAATAGCGTCAATATTCAAACCTCTTTGAATTAAATATTTTTTAATCTTATCAATATTTTCATTTTTGCTTTTTTCATTGGTTAAAATAAAATTATAATATTTCAAGCTAAATTCTAAAATTTCAAACAAACGGTTTCTATTTTTATTTTCAGAGAAATCACGATTATCCAAAACAACACCGGCTCTAGGGGCTAACATTTTTAAAGTTTCTACAAAATCTAAGCCTTCCATTTCCATAATAAAAGAAAAAATATCACCGCCCTTACCACAACCAAAACAATGCCAAATTTGTTTTTCTGGCGAAACCATAAAAGAAGGGGTTTTTTCATTATGAAAAGGACAGATACCCCTAAAATTAGAGCCAGCTGGCTTTAAGTTAAGATATTGTGAGACTAGTTCAACAATATCTATTCTAGATTTTATTTCTTCTGAATGATTCATTTTAATTTAAATAAATAAAAATCTTTTCTTTTTTACATTTTTATTGAAATTTTCAATATCTCTCTCCAAATCAGCTATTTCCATATCATCTAATATATCCTCCCTTAAAGAATCTGGTTTATTTTTAAAATCAACATCTTGACTCTCGACACAGCCAACAACTTCTTTCTCTATTTTATTTTTAAATCCCAAAGGAGAAACATCATATTGACCTGAAAAAAAAGAAACTAAAGCACTTATCTCACCCTCAACTAAATCACCATCATACTCAGCACTATGCATGTGTTGACCTTCGTAACTAGCCTTTTTTTGATCTAAATGCAGACTAAATATACATCCCTGATTATTTTCATCTATATACAAATGAAAACGAGGATAATGTTCACCAGACAAGCGCCTAACCAAACTTTCCTGACCACTCCTTCTGTCAAATATCAAAGCATAACCAAAGCGCCTAGTTATATTCTTTGCCTCCTCTAATTTTATTGATTTAACTAAAAACTTCATATATTATCTTTTTTTCTTAAAAATAAAAAAATTATAAATAATAAAACTTTCTATTCCAATAATTAAAGTAACCAAAGATTGAGAGCAAAGATAATTAAATCCTTTAATACCTGAAAAGATATGCATTAATTTAACGTTTATTAATAAATTGAAAAAAGAAATAAACAAATAAGAAAAAAGCTGGCGATGAACATAGGCCAAATTATTATCTCTAAATGTCCAAAATTTATGAGTAAAAAAATTAAACAAAAAAGACAAAAAGAAGGCCAAGGCAGTGGACGGTAATAAACTCTGATTTAAAACATCGTGTAATAAAAACAAAAACAATAAATCCAAAAATAATGTAAAACAACCAGTTATAAAAAACTTAACGTAAGCTTTTCTTAAATTTAAAATTTTAAAAGTTATTGGAAAATATGAAAAAATAAAAAATTTTAACTTTTGATACATAAAACTTACTTATAAATTTCGGCTACCTCGGCAATTATTTTTTCTGAGTCACGAAAACGATTACTAATACTACCAGAGTTTAAAACAACGCTTATAAACTCCTTGCCATCACTATTAGAAAATTTTAAAGTCAAACAATATCCTGCCAAAAAATTATAACCAGTTTTTCCAGAAATAACTCTTCCATCAACCTCTAAATCTTTAAAACCAGCAAGTAATTCATTGGTAGAATTTACGTTTTTAACACGACCATTCTTGGTTTCAAAATTATAACTATATCTCTGAGCAAGGTCAGCTATAAGTTTATTTTCAAAAGCCTTGGCTGTCATAATTGCTACCTCTTTAGCTGTAGAAACATTATTATTACTTAAACCAGTTGCATCTTCAAAATAGGTTTTATACAACTTTAATTCCTTGGCTTTTTCATTCATTTTATTGACAAGATCAGACTCACTTAAACCAATAGAGTTAGCTAAAGCAATAACAGCGGTATTGTCGGATGGAATTAAAGATAAAGCCAATAAATCTATTTTTTTTACCTCTTCACCTAAGAAAAGATAATCTCTCCCACCTAAACGACGATCACTTGCTTGAATTTTATAATAATCCTCAAAATTGATATCAAGATCCATAAAGACTAAAGCTGCCATTAATTTACTAATACTAGCAATAGAACGAGTCTCATTAGCTTCTCTTTCAAATAAGAAAAAATTAGAATCAAGGTCAAGTACCGCTACCGAAGAAGCTGATAAATCTAAATTATTAATTTCTTCTATTTTTTCAGAAAAATTATCTAACTGCCAAATCTTCCGAACATCTCCATAATCATTAAAATCAAACAAAGAGACAAAACCAAACAAAGAAGAAATTAAAATATGAAAAACAACAAAAATAAACATAAAAAATTACTTCTCTAGATTATTATTAATTTCTTTTTTATTTTCTTCACCATCCCCACTACAATTTTTATCATCATCGTCACTAACTTCATCTTCTTCATCTTCTTCATCATCTTCATCATATTTATCATCTTCATCATCTTCACTTTCTTTATCATCTTCTTCGTCGCCCTCTTCATTTTCTTCATTCTTTTTTTCTTCTTTATCGTCTCGTAAAATCTCCTCCTTATTCTTATCTTCTGTTGGTAAGCTATTTTCCAGGTCATTACCGTCAATTAAATTGTCACCCTCATGACTGCTTATTTTTCCTAACAATTTATCTATCTCTTCATTATTATTAAATTTTTCATAATCAGGCAAATCGCTTAAACTAGATATTCCTAAAAATTTAACAAAATCAAGGCTAACCGTATAAATATTGTCCTCGACTTCATCAGCTGACTTCTCTTCAACTAAACCCCTGATTAATAAATTTTTTAAAATCAAACTACAGTTTATGCCTCTAATTTTTTCAATATCTTTTTTCTTGATTGGTCCCCTGTAAGCAATAATAGTTAATGTTTCTAAACTAGCTGGGGTTAATTCTCCGCTAACTTCACTTTGCATAAATTTTTGAACAATAGCAGCGCTTTCAGGAGAACTAGACATTTGGTATTTTTTAGAATTTTCAATTACAAGAACGCCTCGGTCATTATTTTTACAATCACTTATTAATTCTTGAAGGTTTTTTTCTATCTCTTCTGTTTTTTTATCTAAAACATCAGCTAATTCCTTAAGAGATAAAGGCTTAGGAGAAACAAAGAGTAGTGATTCGATTGAACGCTTAATATTCATAAAATTATTTTAATTAAATTACAAAACATCTTCCTGATTTTCTTCTAAATAAATTTCACTAAATAAAGAAACTTGATTAAAAACTAATTGTCTTTGTTTAGATAATTCTAATACAGCTAAAAAATTAACAATTATTTCAGTCTTAGATTTAGCTTCTTTTAAAATTTTAGTAAAATTTATTTTAATTTTTTTATCTATCAAATTTTTAATAAAAGAAATTCTCTCATCTATACTTATCTCCGATTTAATCGTTTCTTCCTCTAATTTTTCCTCTTCAACTTTAACTTTTTCTAATATTTTCAAAAAAGAATGATGTAAGTCATTTTGCTTAACGTTTTTTGGAGGAAAAAAATATTCACCCAAAAAAGAAAAGCGACGATTATTCTTATTAATTATTCTAGAGAAAGAAAACTTTTTTCTACCAATTATTTTTTGAATTTTACCACTTAAATCAACAAAGTCTTTATACATCCTCAATTGCTTTTCTAAATCTTCAATTTCTTCCTCGTCTTCAGGGGTAAATAAATATGGCAACAAAGCTTTTGATTTCAAATAAATCAATTTACTAGCCATTAATAAAAAATCAGCCATTCTTTCTGGTAAAATATCCTTTGAATTCTGAATATACTCCAAATATTCATCAGCTATTTTAGCTAGACTGACTGAGGTAATATCTAATTCCTCTTTTTCTATAATCCGAAGAAGTAAAGATAAAGGGCCTTGAAATTGATCTATTTTGATATCTATCATAGTATTTTTGATAAAAACAAGCCAAAAAATGGGCATTTTATTAAAAACCCTTACTTATCCATTCTAACTAATTTTAAGTCTTTTATCAATAGTAAAAAATATTAAAAATTTAAATAGTTTATTTTTCTTCTTATAAAATTTTGGAAATTTTTGTCTATTTTTAAATCCAGCAATAAAGAAAAATCATTTTTTTTAACAAATTCTTTTAAAGACAATAAATCTTTATTAATTTTTAAATGACTTATTTTATCCAAACTTCTATTAACAATTTCTTTATTAGTGCAAGAATCACAAACAACACCACCTCGATTTAAACTAATAAAATTCAAATTTTTATCGCCAGAACACTCAACGCACCTAGAAGTTTGATAGGAATAACCCAATAAATCCAAAAGTTTAAATTTTAAAATATCACTTAAAAAATCAAGATCTTTTAAAGATTTAATCTTAATATTTTCCACTGAATTATTAATGGTCTTTAAAAAATTATTTAAAAAAATAAAAAGATCAAAATCTGTTTGACCCTCTTTAACATGTTGATTAAAAAAAGAAAAAATCTTACCGCTTAAAAACAAGGAATTATAATCGTTTTTCAAATTTAAAAAAGAATCTTGACTAATCACACTACCAACACTAACTCCATTTTTATTTTTAATCATCATTAAATCCACAAAATTAAAAGGTTCAAGGTGAGCCACTAATTTAGATGATTGCTTCCTAGCACCTCTAGCTGTTAAAACCAACTTACCAAAATCTAAAGTATAAAAATAAATCAAAGAATCGTTTTCTTTGTGTGGAAATCTATTTAAAACTATAGCCTTAGTTCTTATCATCTTTTATCTAAGTAAGATTGAAGAATTATCATGGCCGCCAAAGAATCCCGATTGCTATTCATTTTTTTGTTCATTATAGAGTCAGCTTGCAAACTAGAAAGCCTTTCATCAATCAATGCTATCTGAATACCTTTTCCAGATAACTCTTTTTCAATAAAATTAATAAATCTTAAAAAATTTTTATTGTCACTTTCTTGACCACTCATCTTTCTGGGATTACCAATCACTAAAAAATTTATCCCTTCCTCTTCCACAAGCTCAAGTAAAGCTGATGGACTAAAAACGGTTTTAAAGGGGGTAGATATTCTATTTTCACTGTTGGCTAGGGCTAAACCTATTCTTTTCTCGCCCCAATCAACCCCTAAATATTTAATCATTATTCAGTTAAAATTATATTTCCATCTTCAACAATGGCAATTGAGTGCTCGTAATGAGAACTAAGCGACCCATCCGAAGTTACAAAAGTATAAGTGTTCTTAGCTGCTTTAACATTAAACCTGCCAGCATTAATCATTGGCTCAATAGCAATAACCATTCCCGGTTTTAAAACTAAATTTTCACGACTTTTATTACCTATTTCATAATTAAAAACATGAGGATCTTCGTGAGCTTGATAACCAACACCATGTCCAACCAAATCCCTAACAACACTAAAACCATTTTTAACAACAAAATCTTCGATTGTTTTACCAATATCATTTAAAGTCATGCCTGGCTTGGCCTTGCCTATCCCTAAAAATAAAGCCTCTTTAGATATTTTTATTATTCTAGAGGCATCCTTAGACACCTTACCAACTGGAACAGTTCGACACATATCAGTATAAAAACCACCACCCTCGGAACGATGATTATATGGTCGATTATTTCTCTGAGCATCTTCTTTGGTTTGAATTGGCCACTCCATTCCAATATCTAAACCAACAATATCTCCTGATTTTAAAACCTTATTTGGCAAGGCAGTACCATGAACAACCTCATTATTCACAGAAACACAAAGTGTTGATGGAAAAAAAATCTTACCACCCATCGGATAATCTTTAAAAGCTGGACGACCACCATTTTTTTCTATTAAAGAAGTCGCTAGATTTTCCAAATCTTCTGAATTAACACCTGGTTTAACCATTTTACAAACCTCATTCAAAACTTCAGAAAGTATTTTTCCACCTTCTTTTAATATTTCAATTTCTTCTAATGTTTTAATCTCTATCATTTTTTTATTTATAATTTTCTAAAATTTTCTTAAAATTTTTTGTATCCTGATCACTAGTATTGGGATTTTTGTCAAACTCTCTAAGGGCTCTACTTCTCTTAAAAAATGGTATTTTTCCATCGTCTTTAATTGTTTTTGTTAACTTTTTAAAAATTTTTATAGCCAAATCTTTATTATTTTTTAAACTAGAAAATTGACCATGATTAACCATGCTAGAAAACTTTCTAGCAAAACCACTACTGCCACTCATTTTAAAAGAATGACCAGTTGGTGGTAATTTTTTAGACAACATATTGCATATCATTAAGTATTACAATAAAATTATTATACTAAAAAAACAACAAAAAAACAAGGAATTTTGTCCTTGTTTTTCTATATATTTTAAAAAATATTAAATACTGTCGTAGTCTCTCATGGTAATTTGAGATTCAATTTGCTTAACCGTCTCAATAACAACCGAAACAACGATTAACATGCTTGTTCCTCCAATAGCCAAGGTTTGCATTCCTGTAAAATACTTCATAATTAAAGGTAAAACAGCAATAACACCCAAGAAAAGAGAACCAGTAAGCAATATACGTCTACTAATACCCTGTAAATACTCACTAGTATGTCTGCCCGGTCTTATCCCCGGAATAAAACCTCCTTGTTTTTGTAAATTTTCAGCTATCTGATCTGGTTTAAATACTATTTCAGTATAAAAATAAGTAAATCCAACAACTAGGATAAAGTAAAATATACCATAGAAAAGTTGATTTTCAAAAACTTTTATTATCCAGGTTGAAATATTGGCTAAAATAGCATATTTAGAAGAAACAAAAAATTGGGCAATCATTGTTGGAAAAACAATAATAGAAATAGCAAAGATAATCGGTATAACACCAGCAGTATTAACCCTTAATGGCAAATGAGTGCTTGTTCCTCCAAAAGCCCTGTTACCCCTTATTTGCCTAGCATATTGAACTGGAATATTTCTTTGACCTTCGTTAATAATGACTATACCAATAATAGTTATTAGGGTTATAAAAATAAAACCTAAAAGCATGAATAATTGAGATTGGTCAAAAGTAAAAATTATTCTCTGAAGACCAGTTGGTAATCCTGCTATAATTCCAGCAAAGATTAAAAGAGATATACCATTTCCAATCTTTTTTTCTGAAATAAGTTCTCCAATCCACATTAAAAATATTGTTCCAGCTGTTATAGTTATAATAATTGTCAATAAATTAAAGTAACCACCACTCAAGATGCCAGCACCTGAACTATTAAGTAATTTAATCATGCCGTAAGCTTGAATCATGGCCAAAGGAACTGTACCCAACCTTGTCCAAGTATTAATTTTTTGACGACCAGCCTCTTCCTTCTGCATTTCTTCCAATTTAGGAATAATCATGCCTAATAATTGAAAAATAATAGATGAAGTAATATAAGGAGCAATACCCATCATAACGATTGAAAAATTATCCATACTACCACCTGAAAAAACATTCAACATCCCTAAAAACTGATTTGAAGAAAAAATATCTCTCAAAACATCGACGTTAACACCTGGAACAGGAATATGAGCAAAAAGCCTAAAAAAAGCTAACATCAATAACACAAAAAGAATATTGTTTCTTAAATCTCTAATTTTCCAAATTTTTGTTATTTTATCAAACATATTTTAAATTATTTTTCTAATGTTTTTTTAACACTATCGCTCATTTTAATATTTTCAAATTTCAAATCTTTAACAGTTAAAGATTCCTTTCCTAATATTTTTACTGATTGATTTTTCTTAGAAATGAGTTTTTTGGCTAATAAAGTTTCAGGACTAACAACTTCATTGTCCTTAAAGTTTTCATTAATAGCCTTAATATTAACAACCTGGTTTTTGTCACTTAAAGATTTAAAACCTCTAACCTTTGGTATCTTTAAAAGATTTTGTTTCATACCTAATCTTTTCAATTTACCACGACTAACACCAGAACGAGATTTTTGTCCTTTTAAACCACGTCCGCTATAAGTACCAGAACCAGAAGAATTTCCTCTACCAATTCTCTTTTTCTTCTTTAAGGTTCCTTTTCCCTTTTTTATACTATCTAGTGTAATCATATCTTTTATAAAAATTATTTTTATTTTTTGGATTTAATTTCTTTTTTGTCTGATTTTTCTAAATTATTTACATCCTTATTTTTTTTACTTTCAAAATCTTTCTTAGGAGAAGATGCTTTTCTTTTTAATTTTGATAAAGCCAAAATTGTACATTTAGCATTATTAACCTTGTTATTAGTTCCTAAAATTTTACTAGTAACGTTTTTAATACCAGCCAAATCTAAAATAACTCTAATAACACCGCCAGCAATAACACCCCTACCCTTAGCAGCTGGTTTTAACAACAATTTAGCAGAACCAAATTTGGCATTAATTTGATGAGTTATAGTGTCATTGTAGATAGGAACTTCCAATAAATTTTTCTTAGCCTTATTTACTGCTTTGTTAACAGCTAGAGTAACATCAGCACCCTTACCTAAAGCAACAGCAATCCTTCCTTTTTTATCTCCAATAGCAACGCAAGCTCTAAAACTCATTCTTTTACCACCCTTCATAACTCTGGTTACGCGAGCCAAGTCTAAAATCCTTTGCTCAAATTCTTCCTTTGGTCTCTCTCCAAATCTCTTTCCACGACCAGAAAAATCTTTTCTCTTCTTATTAAAACCAGAATTATTAAATGAGTTCCCAGCTGCTCCGGCAGTCGAAGTATTTCCCTGTTTTTTTTCTTCTTGTTTTTTTTCTTCGGACATAATATTTAAAAACTTATATATAAATAAATTATGATTAAAACTTCAATCCAGCCTCACGAGCACCGTCAGCTACAGCTTTAACTCTTCCATGATATTTATAACCACCACGATCAAAAACTGCCTCTGAAATATTGGCCTTAACAGCCTTTTCCCCTAAAAGCTTCCCTAATTTAAAGCTTTGTTCGGTCTTTTTCATTTTGTCAGCTCCTTTTAATTCTTTAAAATTAACACTAAACAAAGTCTTTCCACTAACATCATCAATTAATTGCAAATAAATACCAATATTAGATTTAAAAACACTTAATCTTGGTTTATTGGCTGTGCCACTAATTCTCATTCTGATTTTTTTATGCCTTCTTTCTAATTTGTTATTTTTTTCTTTCTGCTTATTCATATGTAAAAAATTTATTTATAAATATTATTAAATTATTTAGCAGCAGCCTTACCAGCTTTTCTTCTAATAACTTCATCACTATATTTAATTCCTTTTCCTTTGTACGGCTCTGGTGCTCTCAATTTTCTAATTTGAGCAGCTACTTCACCAACAGACTGCTTATCAATACCACTGATTGTCAAAGTATTACCCTCTGCCACAGCTGAAATTCCCTGAGGTAAAGGAAATTCTATTGGATGTGAAAAGCCTAAATTGAAATTTATCTTATTTCCAGCAACAGCCATCTTGTAACCGACACCCTTGATTTCTAATTTTTTTTCAAAGCCATCATTGACGCCTACAACCATGTTATTTATCAAAGCTCTATACAAACCCCACAAAGATTTTTCTTTCTTATTTTCTGGGTTAGAAACTTTAACTATAATCTCTCCATCAACAACTTCAACCTTAGCCTCTTTTAAAAAGCTCGTTTTTAATTCACCTTTTGGACCTTTAACAGTTATTGTTCTACCTTCAATTTTAACATCGGTTCCATTTGGTATTTTGATTGCTAATTTTCCTAATCTTGACATAATAATGGTATTATAATTTTAAAATTAAAAATAATTTCAAAAGCATTTTTCTTAAAAAATTAATAAATTTCACAAATAAATTCTCCACCAATTTTATTTTTTCTAGCCTCAATATTAGTCATTAAACCTTTAGAGGTGGAAACTATGGCTAAACCAAAACCATTTAAAATAGTTGGGATATTATCTTTGTCAATATAAACTCTTCTTCCTGGTTTACTTACTCTCTTTAAAGAGCTTATTCTTGGTCGACCATCAGCCTCATACTTCAAAACCAATCTGATTTGATCAAATTTTGAACTTTTGTTTTTTTGCAAATCTTGGCCACCTTTAATTATTTCAGCTTTGCTTATAAAACCCTCTTTCTCTAGTATTTTGGCAATGTTAAATTTTATTTTGCTCATTGGCAAAAGAACATCGGCCTTTCTTACAGTAGAGGCGTTTCTAATTCTGGTTAGCATGTCTGCGATTGGATCTATCATAATATTTTAATTAAATAAAAGTATATAATTTAATAAATAGTCGAATTACCAACTTGCTTTTTTAATTCCTGGTAAATCTCCATTGTCAGCTAATTCTCTAAAACAAATACGACACAAATCAAAATCCCTCATGTATCCCTTGTTTCTACCACAACGCCAACATCTATTAATTTTTCTAGTTGAAAATTTTGCTTGTCTTTTAGCTTTTACAATTAACGCTTGTCTAGCCATATAAATATTTTTTAATTATTTTTTATTATTCTCCTCTTTTTTAAAAGGAAAACCAAACATCCTGAATAACTCTAAACCTTCTTCCCTGTTTTTAGCACTAGAATCAACTATAACCTCTAAACCATGAATATTGTTAATATCATCAACCTTTACTTCTGGAAAAGCTGTATTTTCTTTAAAACCAATAGTTAAGTTGCCTTGTTTGTCAACTGATTTTTCTGAAATACCTCTAAAATCTCTAACCCTAGGAAAACTAACATTAACTAATTTCTCTAAAAAATTATACATTCTCTCACCTCTAAGAGTAACCATGGCACCAATAATCATACCCTCTCTAACTTTAAAAGATGAAATTGATTTTTTAGCCTTTGTAAAAACTGGTTTTTGGCCCGAAATATTAATTAAAGTTTTTTCGATATTATCAATATAATCCTTATCTTTAACTCTTCGACCAAAACCAACATTAATAACAACTTTCTTAATACCAGGGACTAAAAACCCATTAGAATAATTAAACTTCTCTTTTAAAGCGGGTATTATTTCTTTTTGATATTTTTCTTTTAAACTCATACTATTATTTTAATATATTTTAATTAATCTATGGTTTCTCCACATTTTTTACAAACTCTAAATTTTTTGACACTTGAATCAGCGTTCTTTTCACCTATTTTATAAGAAACTCTAGTGTTTTTACCACATTTAGGGCAAATTAAGGCAACATTTGAAATATTAATTAAACCAGGAAATTCAATTCTTTGTCCTTTTTCTCCTTGTTTTTGTGGTCTTAAATGTTTAATTAAAATATTCAAACCTTCAACACTAACTCTTCCTTCTTTAGGAAAAATTTGTAAAACTTTTCCAGTCTTACCACTATCCTTTCCGGCTAATATTTTAACTTTATCTCCTTTTTTTATCTTCATATCAAAAAATTTAATTTAATAAATCAAAAATTATAAAACCTCTGGGGCTAAAGAAGCTATCTTAGTAAAACCAGCTCTTCTGACTTCTCTGGCTACTGGACCAAAAATACGTGTCCCCTTTGGCTCCTTTTTTTCTTTATCAATAACAACACAAGCATTGTCATCAAACCTTAAATAACTGCCATCTTTGCGTCTAATTTCTTTTTTTGTTCTAACAACAACGGCTCTAAGAACATCACTTTTTTTAATAGGCATATGAGGACTAGCTGACTTAACAGTAGCCACAATAATATCACCAACAGTGGCATATCTCTTTTTATAACCACCCAAAACTCTAATACACAAAACTTCTTTAGCTCCGGTATTATCAGCAACTTTTAATCGACTTTCTACTTGTATCATATATTTATAATATTTAAAAACAATTAAAATTATTAGCTATAAATAACTCTCCATTTTTTATCCTTACTAATTGGACGACATTCTACAAAAGAAACCTTATCCCCTGTTTTAAATCTATTTTCCTCATCATGAACTTTATATTTCTTACTAGAAACATACCTTTTCTGATATTTTTTATTGATTTTAGTAATATCAACAGAAACAAGAATAGTTTTGTCAGATTTGTCACTGACAACCAATCCTGAGAATTTTTTTCTAATAACTTTTTTAGCTTCTTTTTTATTTTCCATATTATTTTTTATTTATTCTCTTCATTTTTATTATTTTCTATATCAACAGAGTTTTTATCAGAATTCAACAAAGTCAAAACTTGAGCAACATTCTTTCTAATATTTCTAATTTCCCTAATATTTTTCAACTGACGATTAGAGTCCTTGAATCTAAGTTCTCTCAACTCTTCCCTCCACTTAGCAAGCAAAGAATGAAGTTCTGAGTCTTTTTTCGTTTTTAATTCTTTTAAATCCATATTTTAATTATTTATTTTATAATTAATCTTTTTTAACAATCTTACATTTAACTGGCAACTTATAAGCAGCCAAGTTTAAAGCTTGCAATGATTGCTCCTCTGTTAAACCATCAATCTCATACATAATCATTCCCGGCTTTACTGGACAAATATAATGATCAACCGCTCCCTTTCCTTTACCCATAGGTATTTCTCCACCTTTCTGAGTAACTGATCTATCGGGAAAAATTCTAATCCAAATTTTACCATTCTTTTTGGTGTATTTAGCAATAACTCTTCTAGCAGCCTCAATCTGACGAGAAGTAATCCAACAAGCCTCCATACTCTTTAAGCCATAAGACCCAAAATCAACATTAAGTAAACTACTGGCCTTACCACCTCTTTTGGCTTTATGCATCTTTCTATGTTTAGTTTTTTTTGGCATTAACATATTTTTTGTTTAAGATTCTTGAGATCACCGAGATCCTTAGATTGTTTTTTAATTTTATATTTCCAAAACTATTTAAGAATCCTGAATATTTCAAGAATCTTAATTAATAATCATAAATTATTTTTTCTTAAAAATTTCACCTTTGTATATCCAAACCTTGATACCAATAGCCCCATAAGTAGTATTAGCTGCTCCTCTGGCATAATCAATATTAGCTCTTAGAGTACTAAGTGGTAATTTACCAAAAATCAATTTTTCAGATCTAGCAATTTCAGCACCATTAAGACGACCAGCAACAACCACTTTAACACCCAAAGCACCAGCTCTTTCTATTCTAGAAATGGCTTGTTTCATAACCTTTCTAAAAGGAACTCTCTTTTCTATTTCTAAAGCCATTGCCTGAACATTGATTTGAGCACTTAAATTAGGGTTTTCAACCTCTTTGATATTTACATTCATATCATCCAATCTAACCTTCATTGGATTACTTAAAAATTTTCGGTGAATATTCCTTTTTAACTCTTCAACACCATTACCACCTCTGCCAATAATAACACCAGGTTTTCCTGTGTAAATATCCATTGTGATTTTACCGGAATCCCTACCAATCTCTACTCTATCAATACCAGCCTCTCTAAATTCTTTTAAAATATATTTTCTAATCAAAACATCTTGCTTAACATTTTTGATATAGTTGTTACCAGCACTAAACCAAGTTGAAGGCCAAGTCTTGGTAATTCCCATTCTTAGTATTTTTGGATTTACTTTTTTACCCATATTTTTTATTAAATAAAATTTTTAATCAATATTAACCAGCTTTTCTTCTAAAAACTTTGTTAGCAAAACTTTTATTAGAAGATTTAACATCACCTTTTACGTTCTTATCTATATCCTTATCTACCTTATCTTCTTTTTTATTTTTTTTAGCTTCCTTAGCAACCTCATCTAACTTAACCGGTGCCTCTACTTTAACTTTTTTAGGCTCTTTCTTGCCACTGTCAACTATTTCAGACAAGATGATTGTAACATGACTCATTTTTTTCCTTAAAATAGTAGCTCTACCATGAGCCCTTGGCAACCATCTCTTAAGAACACGTCCTTCATCAACTTTAATTTCCTTGATAATTAAATTATTTCTATCTAAATCATAATTATTAATAGCATTAGCAACCGCTGATTCTAATAATTTTAACATCGGTTTAGCTGATTTTTTATTTAAAAATTTCAATTGATTAGCAGCTTTATTAACATCCAAACCACGGACTAAACCGGAAACCAATCTGGCTTTTCTTGGAGCTACTCTTAAATGTTTTAAACTGGCTCTAACTTCCATATTTTTAATATATTATGATATTAGTTAATTATTTTTTTCCTTGAGATTGGGCTTTTGCCATTTTTCCTCCATGTCCAACAAATTTTTTAGTAATAGAAAACTCTCCCAATTTATGACCAACCATATTTTCTACAATGTAAACTGGAACATGCTGTTTACCGTTGTGGACCCCAATAGTTTTACCAACCATTTCTGGTGTTATTGTACAAGCCCTGTCCCAAACCTTAATAACAGTTTTATCTTCTGGAGACATTGCTTTTATTTTTGCCAATATTCTTTGATTAATGTATGGTCCTTTTTTTAAACTTCTTGCCATAATATTATAATTAAATTATTTTATTTCTTCTTTTTAGAAGGTCTCCTTTTAACAATCAATTTATTAGATCTTCTTTTTTTTCTAGTTTTAACACCTAATGCTGGTTTTCCCCATTTTGTTTTTGGGCCCTTAAGACCAATAGATTGTTTTCCTTCTCCACCACCATGAGGGTGATCATTTGGATTCATAGCAGTACCTCTAACTGTTGGCCTTATTCCTAAAAGTCTTTTTCTACCAGCTGAACCAATTTTAATATGCATTTTATCTGGATTGCTAACCTGTCCAACAGTACAAAGAGACTCCTTTTTGATTAAACGAATTTCTCCTGATGGCATTTTAACTTGAGCATACTTACCTTCAATACCCATGATAGAAACGGCATTTCCGGCGCCTCTAGCAATTTTAGCACCCATACCTGGCTCTATTTCTATATTATGAACGGAAATACCAGCTGGTATAAATTTAAGGGGCATAGCATTGCCTGCTTTTATTTCAACTAATTCTTTAGAGCTAACTATTTTATCACCAACTTTCAAGCCAACTGGAGCTACGATATATCTTTTATCACCATCAAAATAAGAAACTAAAGCAATACGAGAACCTCTATTTGGATCATATTCAATAGTTTTTACAACTGCTGGGATATTAAATTTATCTCTCTTAAAATCAATCAATCTAATATATCTCTTTACACCACCACCACGATGTCTAACTGTAATTTTACCTTGATTATTTCTTCCACTGTTTTTCTTTTTTATTTTCAAAAGTCTCTTTTCAGGAGATACATTACGAGAAATATCTGAAAAATCATCATAAGTAGCATGACGTCTCTTTGGTGTATTTGGTTTTGTTTTTTTTATAGCCATATCCTTAATAAATTATATTATTTTAAACTCCTTCGTAAATTGATATAGAATCACCTTTTTTAAGACTAACTAAGGCTTTTTTAAAATCCTTTCTTTTGCCAGTAACTCTACCTCTATTAACAACTTTCCCCTTAACCTTAATAATATTAACCTTTTCTGGTTTTACACCGTAAACTTCAAAAACGGCCTTGGCTACATCTATTTTATTAGCTGAAGCAGAAACAACAAAAGCATATTGATTTAAAGAAGCAAGATTAGCGGCCTTTTCTGTTATCAAGGGCTTAACTAAAACCCTGTAAGCTACTGAATTTTTAACCCCCTTCTTAGAGGTCTTTTTATCACCTTCATTATAAAGATCTTTCATTGACTTTTCTTCTTTAACCATCTCCTCTTTAACTTTTTTTTCTTTGTTTAAATCAATAACTTCCTTTTCTTGGTTTTCAGAATCATTTGTTTTTTTAGCAGTAAATATTCCCATATTTTTAAAAAAAATTTAATTATTCTTTTGAGTATCTTTCGTTAATTTTTTTAATAGCAGATTCTGAAATTAACAAATTTCTATTTTTTAATAAATCAACAATATTAATATTCTCCAAATTAATCATTTCGACTCCTGACAAATTACGTCCAGAATTAAGAACCTTAACATCTTTACTGTCATTTATAAACAAAATACTTCTTCTTCCCTTTGGATCAAAACCTTTAAAATTCTTTTCAATTTTCTTTAGTGAATCATTAAAAAGTTTAGTTTTAAACTCAGCCATCTCAACCTTATCAACAACCAACAAATTATCATTTTTAACTCTATCAGAAAAAACCATCATCAAAGCTTTTTGCTTCATTTTTTTATTAATCTTTTTAGAAAAATTACGGTCTTTTCTAGGGCCAAAAGTAACTCCACCACCAACCCAGATAGGAGATCTACTAGAACCAGCTCTAGCTCTACCAGTTCCCTTTTGTTTCCATGGTTTCTTACCACCACCGCGAACTTCAGATTTTGTTTTAGTATGAGCTAAAACTTGTCTTTCATTAGCTGTTTGGGCAACCATCGCCTGGTGAACCAAATCATTATTAACCTCCAAAGCAAAAACCTTATCAGAAAGTTTTAATTCTCCTGTTTGTTCACCATTTTGATTATATATATTTACTTTAACAGACATAAGATTTATATCAAATTTATTTTATTAAATATTTAGACTTACTTCTTACTTGAGTCTTCCTCTTTTTTTTCTTCAACTTTTTCTTCTTTTTTTTCTTCAGCTTTTTCTTCAGCTTTTTCTTCAGCTTTTTCTTCAGCTTTTTCTTCAGCTTTTTCTTCAGTCTTGTTTTCTACTTCTTCTGTTTTATTTTCAACAACTTCTTCTTTTGTTTCTTTTACTTTTTCTGTTTTAACATTGTCTTTAACAAGTAATTCACCTTCTCCCTTAATAATAACTAGAGAGTTTGTAGCGCCTGGAACAGCCCCTTTTACAAAAATTATATTATTTTCTAAATCAATATCAACAATTTCCATGTTTTTAGTAGTCACTCTGTCATTGCCCATTCTTCCACCCATTTTAGTTCCTTTAAATACATGAGCTGGACCTTTTGGGCCAACAGAACCAGATGCTCTTAATTGATCTTTGTTACCATGAGTTTTTTTAGAACCAGAAAAACCATGTCTTCTAACAACACCTTGAAACCCCTTTCCTTTTGAAACTCCCGTAACATCAACAATATCACCACTAGCAAAAGTAGAAACATCAATCATTTTTCCAATTTCTATATTTGAATTATCTTCTTTTAACCTGAACTCTCTTAAATATCTAACATCCTCACGACCCAAAGCTTTTTTAACGTGTCCCTTAACTGATTTAGAAATATTTTTAGACTTTCTTTCTCCGTAAGAAATCTGGACAGCTTTATAAGAATCGCTCTTATCATTTTTAATTTGAGTAACAAAACAAGGACCAGCCTGAACAAGAGTACAAGGAATAACTTTATCCCCTTGCCAAATCTGAGTCATTTTCATTTTTTTCCCTAGTATAAATTTCATATATATTAAAAAATTATCTAATAAAATAAAAACTGGTTCTCAACAAAAACCAGTAGCGAAAACTTTATAATTCAAAGTATAAGCTTAAATTTGTTTTTGTTGAAAAAAATACCTCCTCTAAAAATGATTGATAAATCTTTAGGGGACTTTCCTCTTATTTTTAAAAGAAGAGTTTCCGAAAAAATAAACAATCAATTAATTTCAATTTAATTTATTTTAAAAAAATACAAAATAAACAAAACGATAACCACTAACGTGGTATCAGTAACATTCTAATCCATTTTTATTTCTAAGTCAACCCCTGAAGGAAGAGATAAGCTTGTCAAGTCCTCAATAGTCTTAGCTGATGGTTCAATAATATCAATTAATCTTTTATGTGTTCTCATTTCATACTGATCTCTAGCATTCTTATGCACGAAAGTTGAGCGATTAACAGTATATTTCCTTTTTTCAGTAGGAAGTGGAACTGGTCCTGAAACTTGAGCATCAGTTCTAAGAGCTGTCTCAATAATAGTTTTGGACGCTTGATCAATTATTTTGTGATCAAAAGCTTTAATCTTAATGCGAATTTTGCTTTTTGATTCACCGCCCTCTTTCTTGACGTTCTTTTTTTTACTTTCAGCCATATGGATTTACGATTAAATGTGCAACAATTTAAAAGATCTTTTCACTATACTGCACATTTTAATTTTATATTTTATTTTAAATTATAAATTATTTTAAATAAACATTATAAGCCCGTCTTTTTTCAAAAACGGGCCTAAATATTTATTTGATAATTTTAGCTACAACACCAGCTCCAACTGTTCTACCACCTTCACGAATAGCAAATCTTTGCTTTTCTTCAAGAGCGATAGGGGCAATTAATTTAACTTTTAAATTAACTGTATCACCAGGCATAACCATTTCAACTCCTGCTGGCAATTCAATTTCACCAGTTACATCAGTTGTTCTGATGTAGAATTGGGGTTTATAACCCTTGAAAAATGGTTTATGTCTTCCACCTTCATCTTTACCCAAAATATAAACTTCAGCTTCAAATTCTGTATGCGGTGTAACTGTTCCTGGTTTTGTCAAAACCTGACCTCTTTCTACTTCGTCTTTTTTAGTACCTCTTAAAAGTAAACCAGCATTATCACCAGCCTCACCTCTATCCAAAGACTTGTTAAACATCTCTACGCCAGTAATTGTTGTCTTTTTTGTTTCCATTAAACCAACAATCTCAACTTCATCACCAACATTAACAACACCTCTTTCAATTCTTCCAGTTACCACAGTTCCTCTTCCTTCAATTGAGAAAATATCCTCAATAGGCATTAAGAATGGTTTGTCCAAATCTCTCTCTGGAGTTGGAATATAGTCATCTAAAGCTTTAAGTAAATCTGCTATTGGTTGCGCATCTGGACCTGTTGGATTCTCTAAAGCCTTCAAAGCACTACCTCTGATAATTGGAGTTGTGTCTCCAGGGAACTCGTATTTCTTTAATAAATCTTTAATTTCTTCTTCAACTAAATCAATTAACTCTTTATCCTCTACCATGTCACATTTATTTAAAAATACAACGATGTAAGGAACACCAACCTGACGAGCCAACAAGATGTGCTCTCTAGTTTGAGGCATAGGACCATCAGTAGCTGAAACCACTAAGATAGCACCATCCATTTGAGCGGCACCAGTGATCATGTTTTTAACATAATCAGCGTGACCAGGACAATCAACGTGAGCATAGTGTCTACCCTCTGTTTCATACTCTTGATGAGAGGTAGCGATTGTAATACCTCTCTGTTTTTCTTCAGGGGCATTATCAATCTCGTCAACTCCTCTTTGAGTTGCTTTCATACCCTGAGCATTGGCTACTGTTAAGATAGCCGCTGTCAAAGTTGTTTTCCCATGATCAACGTGACCAACCGTTCCAACGTTGACATGAGGCTTACTTCGTTCAAATTTGTCTGCCATTTTTTTTGAAAACACGACCTCCTTTCGGAGTTACTTGCCTCAAAGGCAACCAGCCGTTTACATTAATTATTAATAAATTTATTTTTACAAACAAGCAAAAATAGCTAAAAAAATTAACTATTTTAATTTGTTTTATTTAATTTAGTTTTCAGCCTCTTCTCTAATTTGCGGCGGAATCTTCCAATTACTTGAACTTTTTCCATTTCCATTAACAACATTTTCATCTCCCTTGATATTATCAATATTTTTTTTCTCTGTCAAGCCTTTTTTTTGATCAATATTAATTAAACTTTCGTACTGATCAAGACCCATTAAAACAAAAGAGTCTTCGGGCTCGCTATTATCAAAAACAATAATACGATCTCCAGTTTTTTTTGATAAATTTATAACTTGCTTTAATTGTTTAGACATAAAACTAATTTTTAATTATAACTAAGTATTATAATTAAAAAATAAATTATGTCAACAAAAATTAGTTTGGATAATAACAAGTATTGCCCATTTCATATAAAAAGTTTATTTCATCTAAAGACAATTCTCTATTAAAAAACATAACTTCGTCAATTGGTCCCAAAAAATAATAACCGTCCAATCTTCTTCCTATAAAATCAATTAATATATTACTTGAATTCGCTCCAGAATAAGAAGTCCCAATCTTAACGCCGTTAATATAAAAATCAAAATTGTAACTATCTACTTTTATAATAACCAGATGAACAAATCCATTTAATTTTGACCAACTAATTCCAGTATAACCTGCCCCACCTTGAAAAGCTAAAAATTCTGTTCCACTATAACGAATACCAACGGTACGAGAAGAATCACCTATAAAATATCTAGTAGTAGAAATATTATTAAAATCAATCCAAAGAGAAAGACTTGTGCCAACAGAAAACTCTATTGGAGAATTTAAGCTTATGTAATTATTAGAACCATTAAAACTAAAAGCTTGCCCAAGCTTACCCTCGACATAAGCAGGCCCAGTAAAAACACCATTATAATTTCCTAAATAATCATTAACATTCCCATCTGCTTTTAAATAAGCTGAAACACCGAAGGGACAACAGGGTTGATTTATTGTACTTTCATTAACTACACAATTATAACCGGAACTTAAATTATCTAAGTCACCCTCTAACTGAAAAGAAATTGAATATTTTCTATAATCCTGATCATAATTATAAAAAATATTATCAGGAATTTTATCGTAAAAAACAACGCCCGAGGGACCAACCAATTGTTCTCCCGAATTAAAATTTTCATTATCAGGGTAATCACCCTCCACCATCTTGTAAGACTCTAAAGCTAGTCTTAATTCTGAAATATTGCTTAAAACCTTTTTATCTCTAGCCGATCTCTTAATAACACTAACCGAAGCAATAGCTACGGTGGTTACTAATGAAATTATTAAAATAACAACCATTAGTTCTGTAAAAGTAAAGGCTAGTAGCAGATTTTTTTTATTTTTTTTAAAAGCAATCATAAATATTTATAAATTTATAAATTATAATTATAAAACACTATTTACCCACATAGGACAAGACGTCGGACAATCAGGCAATAAAGAAGCATTGTTTTTATTAATAGAAGAATCTAAGACTGCACATCCAAGTCCGTCATCCATTATCCATCGAACAACTAAATCACTGCTCGATATTTTTCCCCCTTCATATAAAGAAACTATTTCTTCAGGATTTAAAACCCTTCTATAAATTCTAGCATCATAAATATAGCCCTTAAAATAATTAGGAATACCAACAGTATATGTGCCTCGATAACCAGAAGTTATTGGTCTATTTATTGCATTAACTAAATTAATAGTATAAGTTCCCTCATTTACCTTAACACCATTTAAATAAGCAAAAAATTTTTTACTAGAAAAATTATGCACAATAGTAGCCAAATACCACTGGTTTCTAGGAACATAAGAATCAAAGCTAACACAAAAAGCAGTACTATCTCCATAGGTACAGACCCTATTGGCATAAAGATGAAAACCATAAAGATATTGCTGTCCAACACCTACAACTGTTTGCCAATTCATTAAATCTTGATTATCGACATATATCCAGGCGCTAGCCGAATAATCACCAGAATTAATATTAAAATCAACGTTTTGACTGGAAGATAAATAATCATCGACTCCATCAAATTTAAGATAATTACTGCTTAGATCAGGTATAATGTCTTTGTTTGTAATCCCTTCAGGTGTTGCCAGATTTAAACCTTCACTCAATTGATCTGAATTATTTTCTAATTCAAATTCTAGTTCATAATAATTTTCTCCAAATAATAAATATGAAAAATCACCCGGTATTTCATTTAAAAAAACCAAATCAGAAGAGCTTCCAATTAATTGATCACCCAAATTTAATTGTTCCGGATATTCCCCTTCAACGTTTTTATAGTTTTCTAAAGCAATTTGAATTTGATTAACATCATTGATTTTTTTTAAGTCCCTACCCTTACTCCTGGAATTAGAAAGAGAAATCATCACTAAAGTAGAAATTAAGGCAACAATTAAAACAGCAACTAAAATCTCAACAAAGGTAAAAGCTTTTTTGTTTTTTCTAAATAAAATTTTTATATAACTATCTAATTGTTTCATACAACCTAATAATCTCTTCATAACTTAATGCTCTATTATAAAAACGAAGACTATCCACTAACCCCTTGTGTGGATAGTTTTGTAGATCGTATTGCCCAACATAAAATTGATTATTCCAGCTAGGAGTAGCTGTGGGAACATCGCTGTTGTCATGACGATCATTTATATACCAATTTTCATTAACTCCATCCCAAACATAAGAAATCATAAACCACTCTTCATTAGGCAAATATTCATTAGAAAAAAAATTTCCACCAAATTGTGTAAGAAGACGACCAGCGCTAGAAACCAAAAGCCTTCTAGTACCAGCATACCCACAAATTGTTCTATAAATACGTGGAGGATTTGAATAAAAATAAACCACTGAAACAATAGAAAATGGACCAGAAGCTATTCCGAGATTTGGCATTAAGGCATAGGTAGTTGTCGCTCCATCAAATTCAAGTGCCTGACCAATCAAACCAGAAACAAAATTGGCACCATTAACTTCTAGACCATTAAATCCATTACCAGATAAATCATCTAGGTTGCCATCAAACTCCCAATAAGCCAAAAGATTATTTTTTACCTCACAAGGAACATTCAAAATTCCATTCGGACCAGCACATTTTAAGCCTTCGTCAAAATTATTATTATTATTTTCTAAACAAAAATTTATCTGATAAGATTCTCCTCCCTCTAAATTTTCATAATAATAAGAATCATACAAACAAGAATTTAAAGAATAGCCTTGATTACTGGGAATAGAATTCATAAAAACAAGCGAAGAAGAACCAACCAACGATTCTTCTGGAATTAATTGTTCTGGGTATCGTCCTTCAACATTTTTATAATTTTCTAAAGCAACTTGAATTTGATTAACATCATTAATTCTTTTTAAATCTCTGCCCTTACTCCTGGAGTTAGAAAGAGAAATCATCACTAAAGTAGAAATTAAGGCAACAATTAAAACAGCAACTAAAATCTCAACAAAGGTAAAAGCTTTTTTATTTCTTATAAACAAAAAATTATTCATACCAAAATTATAGCAAAAAAATATATATTTTAAAAACAAAAAACGGAGCTTTATTAAGCTCCGTTTTTTTATCTATAAAAAACTATTTACCACTTTTTTCTTTAATTTGTTCTAAAATATTTCTTGGAACTTCATTATAATGAGAAAATTCCATTGAATAATTAGCTCTGCCTTGACTCATTGACCTCAAAGATGTGGCATAGCCAAACATTTCTGCCAATGGAACTTTAGCTAAAATAACTTTAGCATTACCTCTGTCAGTCATTTCTTCAATTTGACCTCTTTTAGCATTTAAATCCCCAATAATATTGCCCATATATTCCTCTGGAGTAGTAACTTCAACTTTCATAACTGGCTCAAGTAAAACCGGACTAGCTTTTTGACAAGCATCTTTAAAAGCAAAAATAGCTGCCATTTTAAAAGCTATTTCAGAAGAGTCAACCTCATGATAAGAACCATCATAAACAGTTACCTTAACATCAACCATTGGATAGCCAGCTAAAACACCACTTCCCATTGCCTCTTTAACACCCTTCTCAATAGCAGGAATATATTCTCTTGGAATAGCTCCTCCCTTAACTTCATCAACAAATTCATAAGTTTTACCACCTTCATTAACTTGTGGCTCCAGTCTCAAATAACAATGACCATATTGACCACGACCACCAGATTGTTTGGCATATTTATGTTCAGCCTCAGCTTTTTGCTTAATGGTTTCACGATAAGATACTTGAGGATTACCAACATTAGCTTCAACACCGAACTCTCTCTTCATGCGATCAACGATAATATCTAAATGAAGTTCACCCATACCAGAAATCAAAACTTGTCCACTTTCTTCATCACTTTCTACTCTAAAAGTTGGATCTTCTTCGGCTAATCTGCTTAAAGCAATGCCCATTTTTTCTTGGTCAGCCTTAGTTTTTGGTTCAACAGCAATCTTAATAACTGGTTCAGGAAAAATAATAGATTCAAGCAATAAAGGATTCTTTTCATCACACAAAGTATTACCAGTTGTAGTATCTTTTAAACCAATAACAGCTGCAATATCTCCAGCTTTTATTTCCTTGATCTCCTCTCTATGATTAGCATGCATACGAACCAAGCGTCCAATTCTTTCTTTGTTTCCAGTAGAAGAATTAATTATATATGAACCGGAACTCAAAACACCACTATAAACCCTTACAAAACAAAGTTTTCCTACAAAAGGATCAGTCGCTATTTTAAAAGCTAATCCAATAAAAGGATCTTTTTCGTCTGGCTTAACAACCACTTTCTTGTTTTCATCATCAACATCTGTAGCTTCTATTTCTGGAACATCAAGAGGTGATGGTAAATAATCACAAACAGCATCAAGAGCTTTTTGAACTCCAACATTCTGTAAAGCTGTTCCACAAAAAACAGGATATATTCCATTTGAAATAACACCCTTTCTTAAGGCTGGTTTTAATTCTTCAATAGATATCTGCTCACCACCTAAATATTTTTCAGTTAAACTATCATCAAACTCAACAATTCTTTCAACTAACTCACTGTGATATTTGTCAACTTTTTCTTGCATGTCAGTTGGAATTTCAATTTCAGTTATATTCACACCAAAATTTCCTTCAAACTTATAAGCTTTTTTTTCTAACACATCAATAACACCAGAAAAAGTACCTTCAGATCCAATTGGCAATTGATAAGCAACAGCCTTAGGATTTAATCTTTTTTTAATGGAATCTAAACTCATGTAAAAATCAGCTCCTGTTTTATCCATTTTATTAACAAAACAAAGTCTAGGAACATTATATTTGTCTGCTTGACGCCAAACAGTTTCTGATTGAGGTTCAACACCCTGAGATCCATCAAAGACAGCAATAGCGCCATCTAAAACACGAAGAGATCTTTCTACTTCAACCGTAAAATCAACGTGACCCGGAGTATCAATTATATTAATTTTATTGTCTTTCCAAAAACAAGTTGTAGCAGCTGAAGTTATAGTAATACCTCTTTCTTTTTCCTGCTCCATCCAATCCATATCAGCGGCACCATCATGAGTTTCACCAATCTTATGTTTTTTTCCAGTATAAAAAAGAACTCTTTCGGTAAAAGTTGTTTTTCCAGCATCAATATGGGCCATGATGCCAATGTTTCTAAATTTATCTAGAGTATAATCTTGCGACATATATTAGTTAAAGAGTTTTAAGAGTTTTAAGACTTTCAAGACTCTTAGGATACTTATTTTAATTTTTATATATATTTTATATTTTTTTATTTCTTCTTAAAACCTCATATTTTAAGTGAAATTTTTAGAAAAAAATTAAGAAAGAATTGCGATTAAAATTTTATATTTTGAGCAAAATTTGAGGAAAAGACGAGAAGCGAAGTAAGTCGTATTTATAATACGATGAACGAGCCTCGCAGTCTTTGACAAAAAAGTTTGCCAAAATATATAATTTTATTATCTTGAGAAATGAGCAAAAGCCTTATTAGCCTCAGCCATCTTATGAACAGTTTCTCTTTTTCTAACAGATGCACCTTCACCATTAGAAGCATCTAAAATTTCAGCAGCTAATTTTTCAGCCATAGATTTTCCTTTTCTATCTTTAGCAGCTGAAATAATCCAATTACAACCTAAATAAAATCTTCTTTCGCCTCTCACTTGAAAAGGAACTTGATAGTTAGCACCACCAACCCTTTTACCTCTAACTTCAAGCAATGGAGAAACCTTTTTTAAGGCTTTATTAAAGATATGTCTTGGATCATGTTTAGTTTCTTGACGAATAATATCAAAAGCATCATAAGTTATTTTTTGAGCTACAGATCTTTTTCCGTCAACCATGATATAATTTATAAATTTGGCAATATTTTTATCACCATACTTTAAATCATTTTCAATTTTTCTTTTTGGAGCTTGTTTACCTCTCATAATTTTAAAATTACCAGCTATAGCAATTTTTATTAATTTATATCAATTTTATATTAATTAAATTTTAAGCCTTTGGTTTTTTAGCGCCATAGCAGCTTCTTCCCTGCCTTCGAGCCTCAACACCTTGAGCATCATAAACACCACGAACAACTTTATATCTAACACCTGGTAAATCTTTTGTTTTTCCACCCTTAACTAAAACAATTGAATGTTCTTGTAGGTTATGACCCATACCAGGGATATAAGCAGTAACTTCCATTCCATTAGATAAACGAACACGAGCAATTTTACGTAAAGCTGAGTTTGGTTTCTTTGGAGTCATGGTAGTAACTTTAAGACAAACACCTTGCTTAAAAGGTGAACCACTTTTTGTAACTTTTTTCTTACGATGTAAAGAATCTAGGCTAGTACGTAATGCTAAATTCTTTTTTCTTTTGCTGGAAGGTTTTCTTCCCTTTCTAACTAACTGATTAATAGTTGGCATAAAAATTATTTAAAATTTTATTAATTTATACTATTTTTATATTATCTATACAAATACAAACAAAAACACAAACAACACAATTCTGGAATGTGTATAAAGAATTTAGCAAAGAAAAGATAATAAGTCAAGAATACCAGTTATTCTTTAATACATCTAATGTAGCGACCGTAAATAGAATCAATAGGAACAGTACTTGAAGTAGAAATTATTGAACCACCTGTATTATAGATATAATACAAACTTGTCCCAAGATCATCAACAGTCCTAGTCCAAAGCCAAAAACCACCTCCAAAATAGGGCCACTGAGTTGAATATTTATGACCACCAGGAAGTAAAGAAAAACCAAGATCATCAGTTCCATAAAAAGTGTCAGAAGCCCAATATGGATGTTCTGAGGTTGTACATTCTCCTCCTAAGGGAGAATTAACCTGACGACATGACCTAAGATTATAGATATTATAAGCTCCAATATTACTCATTAAAGAAATAAAATCATCTCTAGTTGGCACCATCCAACCCTCAGGACAAACTCCTCTAGGGTCAGTTATGGTGTGAGATGAATAAACATAACCATAAAGATTTCCATAGGTAGAAAGAAAATCATATAAAGGATAATTCGTTCCACTCCAACTTCCACTAACTCTAGGGATAGAATCTCCGTTTTTAAACTTGTCAGATATTAAATTCTCTTTAAACCAACATTGTTCACCAATAGCAACAGTTGGATAATTATAACCATTATAAGAAACTGAACTTAAGCCCAAACAAGGGTCTGTGGTTGTAAAAGATAAAACATTACCATAACCTACTCCGACCTCATTAACAGCATAAGCTCTAATGTAATAAGTTTTACCTGGTTCAAGGCCATAGAAAACATCAGAGACAAAAGAGGTAGAACTTAAAGTTGAATGTGAAAACTTTGAATTTCCATCGTCAATCAAGGGATTACTGTTTTCACTCCAAACAACGCCACCAGAATGAACAATAGAACCGCCATCATTAGTTATAGTTCCTCCAGAAAAAGCTCTAGTTGCCGAAATATTGTTAACAGGACTAGTGGTAACAATCGGAACAGTTTTAGGAAAAAGATCTGTTTTTTTAATACATCTAACATAGCGACCGTAAATAGAATCAATAGGAACAGTACTTGAAGTAGAAATTGTTGGGCCACCTGTATTATATATATAGTATAAACTAGGTCCAGTACTATTAGCGGTCGATGTCCAAAGCCAAAAACCACTTCCAAAATAAGGCCACTGTGTTGAATATTTGTGACCACCAGGAAGTAAAGAAAAACCAAGGTCATCAGTTCCATAAACAGTATCAGAAGCCCAATAAGGATGCTCTGAAGTTGTACATTCACCTCCTAAAGGAGAATTAGCCTGGCGACAAGATCTTAAGTTGTAGACATTATAAGCTCCAATATTGTTTATTAAAGAAATAAAATCATCTCTAGTTGGCACCATCCAGCCCTCAGGACAAACTCCTCTAGGATCAGTTATAGTATGAGATGAATAAACATAACCATAAAGGTTTCCATAAGTAGAAAAAAAATCATAGACCGGATAATAAGAAGAGTTGCTATGATAAGAAATCCACGAGGATATAGTTGATCCCCAACTTCCAGTTACCCGAGGAATACTATCTCCATTTTTGAACTTGTCAGTTATTAAGTTTTCTTTAAACCAACATTGATCACCGATAGCAACTGTAGGATAAGTGTGATCGTTATAAGAGACATCTTGACCGCATTCAAAAGTATCTACTACACAAGAACCACTTTGACAAATATAACCAGCTTGACAGTCTGGATAACAAACATTAGAAACGGGATTATCTTCACCACCCACTGAGCCTCCCGAACAATCGTAATCCAATATTCCTCCAGGAGTAGCACATTTTGGTCCCTCTGATAAACTAGAAAATCACTACCTAAACAGAAAGAGATAGAATAAGAAGAATAATCATCGTCAACTTGATAATAGAAAGTATTTTGACTAGCATCACAAACACCGTCAGCTGGATAAGGAGCAGAAGGAATATCAATCATTAACATTTCTCCACTAGATGTAATTAAAGTGCCACTATTCCATTCTTCTACAGTAGGATAACGGCCTTGTTCATTAAAGAATAGTTCTAGGGCAGTTTGGGTTTGTTTAACGTCAGCTACACGTTTAGAATCACGAGCACGAGAACGAGCTTGTTGAAGGGCTACAACAGCTAGAGTAGCCAATATGCCAATAATAGCTATTACTACTAGAAGTTCTACTAAGGTGAAGGCTTTTTTGTTTTTTTGAAAATAATTTTTAAACATTTATAAAATTTATAATAAAACTGCTTTAATTCTCCTAACACCAGAACTAGAGCTTTCCTCTTTTTGTATTTTAAATACGCCTAAATTCTCTAGACTTTCAACATGAGGACCGCCACAAATTTCTTTAGAAAAATCACCCACAGAATAAACTTTTACTCTTTCACCATACTTAGATTCAAAAACTCCAGTAGCCCCCATTTGTTTGGCTTCATCCAATGTCATTTCACTGCAATTAACTTCTAATCCTTTTTGAATATTATTATTTACCAAATCTTCTACTTGTTTTTTTTGTTCATCAGTCATTTTTTCAGGATGAGAAAAATCGAAACGAAGTCTTTCGGCAGTAATATTACTTCCCCGCTGTGATACATGATCACCTAAAACTCGACGAAGAGCCTCTAACAATAAATGAGCCGCAGTATGAAGCTTAGTAGTTTCCTCGCTTTGATCAGCCAGACCTCCCTTAAACTTTCCAGCACTAGCAGTTTTGGATAATTCTTGATGTTTATTTAATGCCTGACTATATTCATCTAAAAAATTATCTGATTTAGAAATATTTTTTTCCTCTATAATTTCTAAAGTCATTTCTAGCGGATAACCATGACTTTGAAATAAATTAAAAGCAATTTCTCCGTCTATTTTTTCACCCTTTTCAACTAAGTTATTCAAAACTCTCTCTCCTTTTTCTATGGTTCTGTTAAATTTTTCCTCTTCTTCGCTTAAAGCTTTTAAAATAAAGTCACTATTTTTATTTAATTCACTATAAGAATCTTTATAAAATTCAATAATTATTTGACTTAATTCTGAAGTAAGATTTTTTTCTTCAATTTTTAATTGCTTCAAATAGCGCACCGCTCTTCTAATAAGACGCCTAATGATATAACCCTGATCAGTGTTAGACGGACTAAGACCCTTATCATCACCTAATAAAAAAGTAGCACTTTTAATATGATCAGCTATAACTTCAAAAGCTTTTTTATTATCTTCATATTTTAAACCAGAAGACTTTTCTAATTTATCTACAATAGGTTTAAGTGAATCAATTTCAAAAACATTGTTTAAATTATTTTTAATCATCACAATTCTTTCTAGCCCTCCACCGAAATCAACATTTTTATTTTCCAATTCTTTCCAACCATCAACTGTTTTCTGATATTGCATAAAAACCGAATTACCAATTTCAATAAATCTTCCACAATCACAGTTCAAATGACAATGTTCGCCAAATCTTGGATCATGTTCTTTGCCAGTATCATAAAAGGTTTCACTATCTGGACCACCAAGCTCTCCGACAGCATCACCTCTTTGCCACCAATTCTTGTCTCGGTAAGCAAAAATTCTTTGTTTAGAAAAATCGAGTTCTAATCCTGATCCTTTGTCACCCTTAGTTAGAGTTTCTGGACCTTCTTCGACTTCTAATCCGTATTTTTTGTAAATATTTTTTAAAATTTTTATAGATTCTTCATCTTTGACAATATTTTGACCATCGCCAGCATAAACTGTTTGATAAATTTTATTTATATCAAGACCAAGTTCTTCTATCATAAATTCAAACCACCAATTTAACTGCTCTTCCTTGAAATAATCACCCAAACTCCAATTACCAAGCATTTCAAAAAAAGTATTGTGACGACCATCACCAACTTCATCAATATCTTCGGAACGAAAACATTTTTGACTATTCACCAAACAAACTCCAGCGGGATGTTTTTCACCCAAAAAATATGGCACTAAAGGAAACATTCCGGAATTAGTAAATAAAAGACTAGAATCATTTTCAGGAACAAGTGACGATGATGATATCAAACTATGTTGTTTTTTTTGAAAAAATTCAAAATACTTTTGTCTAATTTCACTAGTTGTCATATATATTGTTTATATTATTTTTTATACTTTAATTATTATACTATAATTTTTGTAAAATTGGCAATAAAAAAAGACCCCAGCTTTCGCTGGGGTGACAAAAAATGAGGTGTTTATTTCAAAATATTAACCTCTGCCTCTAAAATTATACCAAACTTATCAAAAACATTTTTCTTCACCAAATCTACCAAAAACAAAACATCTTTTTGACTGGCACTGCCATGATTTACTATTATTAGTGCCTGGTTTTCATAAACACCAGCATCGCCATGACGATAGCCCTTCATACCCGCTTGCTCTATTAACCAGCCAGCTGGAATTTTTACCCCCTTCTCATCTGAAAAACTTTTAATATCTGAAAATTTTTCTTTTAAATTTTTAAACTCACTTTCACTAATAACTGGATTTTTGAAAAATGAACCAGCGTTAGGAAGTGTTCCTGGGTTAGGTAATTTTAAATTTCTAATTTCTTGAATTACTTCAGCTATGTCTTTTAATTTAGGGTTTTCCACTCCCTTCTCGGCTAATCTATTTTTTATATCACCATATTCTAAATTAAACTTTTCTTTTTTACTCAATTTTAACTCTATCCACAAAACAAAATATTTATTTTTTAATTTGTTTTTAAAAATACTATCACGATAAGCAAACTGACAATCTTTCAAATTAAAATATCTTTTCTCTCCCGTTTTTAAATCAATAGCGCATAAATTATAAAAAACATCTTTCAGTTCTACTCCATAAGCTCCAATATTTTGAACCGGAGCTGCCCCAACTGTCCCGAAAATATAAAACATATTTTCTATGCCATAATAATTATGCAATATACTGAAATTAACCATCTTCGACCAAGTCTCACCACTATATGATTTAATAATAGCAGAATATTCATTTTCACCCACAATTTCCATCCCCTTTATTTCGTTTTTAATAACCAAACCATCAAAACCTTTGTCAGAAAATAAAATATTTGAACCTCCACCTAAAATAAATATCTTTTTAGATCTTCTCTTGGCCCATTTAATAGCTACCATAAAATCATCTTCACTTTTTACAACTACAAAATATTTAGCTAAACCACCAATTCTAAAAGTAGAATAATCAGCTAGTTTTACATTTTTTTTTATCTCTAATTCCATATATTAAATATCTTTAGAAGATATATTAAGTAATTTATAAGCTACTCGAAAAATATCACCAGCACCCAAAAGCAAAATAACTTTATCCTTGCTAGCTATTTTTCTCAAATCTTTTTCAATATCAGAAAAATTTTTAAAATATTTTAATTCTTGCTTTTTATTATTTTTCAAATTATATTGCCCTATTTTTTTCATTAAATCAAGGCTGGAAAGTTTTTGAGACTTTTCTCGAGCTGAAGTATAAATCTCCATTAAATATAAACTATCAGTTAATTCAAAGCTTTTAACAAAATCATCGAATAAAGCCTTAGTTCGACTTACGGTGTGCGGATGAAAAACAGTAATTATTTTTTTATCTCCATATCTTTGTTTAACTGCCTGAAGACATGCTTTTACTTCAGTTGGATGATGTCCATAATCATCTATAATAACCGACCCCCTATAAACACCCAAGACATCGAAGCGACGAGAAGCCCCAGTAAACAAAAACAAATTTTTTCTAATTTTTTCCAAATCAACTCTCAATTCTAGACAAGAAGAAATTACAGCCAAAGCATTAGAAATATTATGTTCACCCATTAACTTGATTTTAAACTTACCCAAACTTTTATTATTTTTATACAAAATAAAACTTTGTCCGTACTTTTCAGTCTTTATATTCTCTGCCCTATATAAATACTTATAATTCAACTTACTCAAATCTTTTATATTAACCATGTCAGAAATAGTATAAAAAATATTTTTACCTTGATTAAATTTACTGATTTTTAAACATTGCTTGTCTTTAATATTGGTTACTAAAAAACCAGACTTGGGAACTTTTTTAACAAAGTCAGAAAAAACTTTAAAATAAGCTTTTTCATCTTTAAAGTAATCTGGATGATCAAAATCAATATTATTTAAAACAACCATTTGTGGATTAAAATATTGCAATTTGTTTTGATATTCATCAGATTCTAGAATAAAATACTTTGATTTTCCCATCAAAGAACTTCCATTAAATTGCCTAACATAAGAACCACTTAAAACGTTAGGCTCAACCTTTGATTTAAATAAAACATAACCCAACCAAGAAGTAACCGTTGTTTTTCCATGACTCCCACAAACAGAAATACCAAAATACTGATTAAATAAATATCCCACCGCCTCAGCATAAGTTATTATTTTTACCCCTCTCTTATTTAAATGCTTAAGCTCTATATTTTTATCAATATTAAAAGCTGAAGAACGGATAACCAAATCAATTTTTTCCGGAAAATTTTCCAAAGAAAATCCGTGCTTAACTTTTATTTTAGAGTTAGCTAAAGTTTTATTAGTTTGAAACTCTTCTTCAACGTCCGAGCCAGAAACACTAAAGCCCTTAAAAACCAAAAACTGAGCCAACATTGCCATGCCAACCCCTTTAATCCCAACCATATAAACATTGTCTTTTTTATTTAAAATCATAAATATTATAAAATTATTATAACATATTTAAATAAATAAAAAAGTGGAATCAATGACTCCACTTAAATTAAAAGATTCTTCCAAGACAAAAAGGTCTTGCTTCTTTTAAAAAATTATCGCTTTCTTGACCTTCGAAATAATCCCAATCAACCTTAGGATGTTCGCCTCTGTAGATGTGAATAATGGGTGAATCTTTAACGGTTTTAAAAAATGAGTTAAGAGCTTTAACATAATGTCTAGTCAAGATGTCACTATGAAAACACAAAGCTAATGACTCCGACAAAGTCAAAAATTTTTCAGAATCAACCGACTCCTTAGAGCTAGCAAAACCTTCATTTACACCCCAGACATAGTAAGGCGTTTGAGGTGTCGCTATTAAATCCACAACATCATCACAATTAAAATATGAATAACCCTTGTTATTGTTGAACTGTAAAAACTGAACTTGATTTAAAATCCCTATAATACTAAAAGGAATAACTGGAACAAACCACACACCAGACAATAATCCTTTATCATCAAGCTCTTTAATCTTAGAAACAACATTATCTCTGAGCTCCATTAAAGAAAGCAAAGGGTCAGTCATAACAAAAGCCGGAACATCCAAAGAGGCTAATTTATTTATTTGAAAATCAAACAACTCAATTGCCTGTTTAACAATTTTTTTTCTCCTCTTCATGATTTATTTTTTTTAAAGGTGCGAATTATTTTAATTTAATTTAATCTTTCTTATTCTTAAAACTTTCAAACGCTTTTAATATTTCAACCGGAGTAACAAAAACTATTGTATTTGATTGATCAGACGATATATCATTTATTGACTGCAATGTTCTTAAATGTAAGGCACCATCAGAAGATGATAATATCTTGGCAGCATTAGACAAATTCTCAGCAGCCGCCAACTCTCCTTGAGCATTAATAATAACAGCCCTTTTTTCCCTTTCAGCCTCAGCCTGTTTAGCAATAGTTCTTTCCATTGACTCTGGCAATATTATATCTTTTAATTCAACGTTATTAACCTTTAAGCCCCAGGCATCAGTTTCTTTGTCGACAATTTCTCTAATTCTTTCAGCAATTTTATCACGACTAGTTAAAAGCTCGTCAAGACTTGTTTCTCCGACAATGTTTCTCATGGTTGTTTGAGCATATTGAGAGACAGCATAATAAAAATTTTCAACCTCAATAATAGCCTTAGAAGCATCAGATATTTTATAATATAAAACAGCATTAACTGTTACTGGCACATTGTCCCTAGTAATAGCCCTTTGATCTGGCACGTCAACAGCTTTAACTCTAATATCAACCTTCTTATAAGTTTGAAAAATTGGCCACAAAAACTTCCAACCTGGATTCATAACACTAGAAAAACGACCCATTGTAAATTTAACACCTCTTTCGTATTGATTTATTTGTTTTAAAGACGATAAGAAAAAAATAAAAACAAAAACCAAAAGAACAATAAAAAAATCCATATATTTAAATTTAAGAATAAAAAATAAATCTATCCTTAATATATTAACACAAAAAAATAAAAAAATAAATATAAATTTTAATTGACAAAAAAGGCTTTTTTTAGTAAAATTTACTAAAGCATTAAAAGAAAAAAAATGAATATTGACTTAGAAATAGAAAAAAGGATAGAGGAAATAAAAACCATCTATCAAGAATACACCAATCAAATAAAAAAACTTAAACTCAGACAAGAAAAAATTGTTTTAGATTTTATCAAAGAAAAAGAAAAAGAACACCTAGACAAAATAAGACTAAATATTAAAAATAACTTTTAATAAATATGAAAAAAGAGCAAATAGAAAAAGAAAATTTAGATATAGAAGAAATAAATCCACTGGAAAAAAATATTGCAGAAAAAATTAATATTGTCGAAAAAGCAAAATTAATAATAAACGAAACTAAAGAAAAAATAAACAAACAAAAAGAAGAAAATAAAACTTCTTATGAAAAATTACAAAATGATTTAAAAAATTTTTTAATTGCCATCGAAGGAACAAGTGGTGTTTACAAAAAAGATAAACATGATTTATTAGACAATCAAAAGGCTATTACTGTAATAAAAGAAATAGATAAAATTCAAGAAGAGATAATGTCGCTAGTAAATGATTTAGAGTTAAAAATAAACAACAAAGAAAAAGAAATAGACCAACATCCTAGCCCAGAAAAAATAAAATCAAGACTAGAAATAAGGGACTCCGACCAAGAAGAACAAGAAAGATTTATTGAAAGAATTCCTGGTCATCAAAAAGAAGCTCTTAAAGTTTGTTCTAGAATTTTTAATAAATGCCAATATCCTTGGTATTTAACCGGATCGATAGCTTTTTTAATAAATGCCACTGAAAGTAAAAAACAACCAGACGATATTGATATTATTTTTCACGAAAAAGATTTCGAAAAAATGTCACAAGAATTTAAATCTTTAGGGTTTGAAACTGGGATAGCACCTAATACTGGATGTCCTTTTATAAAGGGAAAAATTGAAACAAAAAATGAAAAAGGAGAGATTAGAGAAATTGAAGTTGAAGCTTTTGGACAAAAAACAGAAGAACCAAATGGCTTAATAAATCCAGGCGCTAAAGATACTAAATATCAAATAATTAAAAATAAAATATCTGAAAACGAACAAGAAAACTTTAACATCCTAGACAAATCTGGTCAGGTAGAACTGTATTTCAAGAGCTTAATTAATGAAATTAAAGGTTTTAACTTCGACTCTTTCTTGAATGAAAAAGATGATCAAAAAAACGAAAACAAATCTAAAAAATTTATTAATAGAATAGCTAATTTATTTGAATTAAGTGGAAATAACAAATTAGAAATAATTAGAAAAACAAGGGAGCTTTGTCAAAATGAAGAAGAGTTACTATTATTAAGAAATTTTATTGATATTAGTAAAAAATTTAAAGAAGAAAAACATAACGGAAAAGGATTAGAAAATGTTTATAACGATGGACACTTGCAAATAGCTGTAGAGAATCTTAAAAAAGAAATTGGACGCGAACAAGAATTGCTTAAGAATAGCTATTTAGAAATATCAAATGAAATGAAAAAAATAAATGATATGAGTCAAGAAGAAAAAGCAAATCTAATAGGCAAAATTGATCAAGAAATCTATTCCAAAAAAGATATGATTGATAATTTTTTAAAAAATCACAAAGAAATAAATAACGAAAACGAAGAAAATAAAGACTTGCCAATCTATATTTTCATAAGTAAATTTAAGGAAAATTTTATAAACCCTTTTTGTGAAAAAATGCTTAATTTTAAAAAAGAATTAATTTAAAAATATGGAGGAATTAAAAATGGAAAAAATTTTTTCACCAGAAGAAATAAATGAACTGAACAAAAAAACAGATCCAAAGGATCTGGAAGAATTTTTTTTCGAAATCTTTGTTAAAAAAGGAGACAATCAAGAAGAGGCTAGAAAAATGGCTCAAGAGTGGGCACAAGAAATGACTAGCAACAAAATTGATTAGAAAAAAGACTTAACAATGGCAATCATTTCTTGATTGCCATTTTTTATTACATCTGAAACATTTTTAGACAACTTTTCCCTTAAAAAATTGTTAGATAAAATTTCTTTTATTGTCTTGATTAATAAAGCCGAGTCAAGATTTTTTTCCTCCAAAATCATAGCAGCTTCCTTATTTTTAAACTCCCAAGCGTTAAACTCTTGATGAGAATTAGGCATAGGAATAAGTATTGAAGGTTTTTTTAAAAAAGAAATTTCAGTCAAAGTAGATAGACCACATCTAGAAACAAGTAAATCAGAAACCTTCATTAACTCAATTAAGTCTTGATGTTTTAAAAATTCAAATCTAAAATAATTTTTTATGTTTTCTTCTATTTTAGATCCCCTATCATTTCCACCACTAACATGAACAATATTAACTAATAAACTTAATTCTTTTAAAGATAATTTTAACAAATTATTTATAAAATAAGAACCAGTACCACCACCAAGAACCAATAACAATGGCAAGTTATTATCCAAATGGTATTTTTTAAAAATATCATTTTTAATAACATTCGAGGAATTTAAATTATTAGCTATATTCCCTATTAACACCCCCTTTTTGCCATAAGATTTTAAAGATTTTTCAAAAGTAACTGTAACTACTTTAGAAAATGGGGCCATTAATTTATTGGCTAAACCAGGAATAACATCTTGCTGGTGTATTAAAACTGGTATTTTTAAAAACCAAGAAGAAAAAACCAGAGGAACAGAGACAAAGCCACCGGCACTAATAATTAAATCTGGTTTTTCTTTAATAAGCAAAAATAAAGATTGCCAAAAAGCTATAAAAATTTTAAATAAATCAATAAAATTATAAACAGAAAAATAACGTCTAAACTTTCCACTAAAAATCGCTTTATATCTTAAACCTTCCGATAAAACTATATTTTTTTCCACTCCTCTATAAGTACCAACAAATAAAAAATCAAAATTATCTTTTAATTCTTGCCTTATAAACATTAAAGGAATAACAGAACCTCCGGTACCACCACCACTTAAAATTATTTTTTTGTTTTTATTGTTTTCCATAAAAATTATTTTTTTCATCTACAAGTTGACGACTGATATTTAATAAAATTCCAAAAGCAGCCAACAAAATAGATAAAGAAGTTCCTCCAGCACTAATAAAAGGCAAAGGGACACCAGTCATTGGAACTAAATTTATCATTCCAGCTATATTTAAAAAAGCTTGAAAAAAAATCCAAACAGATATACCAACAGCTAGAGACTGACCAAAAAGATCAGGCGCCCTACTAGCAATTTTCATTCCTCTAATAAATATAAAAAGATAAATTAAAATTAAAACCAAAGAACCAATAAAACCAATTTCTTCAGCTATAATAGGAAAAATAGAATCAGCCCAAACCTCTGGCAAATAATTAAACTTTTGTCTACTCTCGCCTAAACCCCTCCCCCACAAACCACCAGAACCAACGGCAATCAGAGATTGATTAACCTGATAACAAATATCTCTATCAAAATCGGGATCTTGCAAACACTTTATTCTGTTGATTTGATACTCTTTTATTAAGCCTTTGTCGCTATCTGAGTTCATGGAATTAAAAATAAACAAAATTCCAATAATCATCACCAAAAATAAAACAAATAAATGACTTAGATTACCGCCAGCCACTAAATAAACCATCAGAGAAACAAAAAAAATAATCAAAAAAGTCCCCAAATCTGGTTGTTTTAAAATCAATGCTCCAATGGTCATCAAAACCACCAAAAAAGGAAATATTCCGGTAGAAAATTTCTTCAAATCATCTTTTTTAGACTCCAACCAAGCAGCTAAATAAAATAAAAAAAATAATTTGACAAACTCCGAAACCTGAAAAGATTTACCAAAAATAACTATCCAACTACGAGATGTCCCATATTCATTTCCTAAGCCAGGTATGAAAACTGAAATCAAAAGGATTATAGAAAAAAGAAGAAAGATGAAAGAACATTTTTTAAAAAAATGATAATCTATTTTAAAAAACAAAAAAAACAAAAAGAGACCAAAAACTAAACCAAAAATCTGTCCCCTAACATAATGATAGGGCTCTCCAAAATTAGACTGAGAAACAGCCAAAGAAGCACTAAAAAGCATAACTAAACCAAAAACAATTAACAATGGAATAGTAAAAGATAAATATTTGTCGACTGAAGCCTTTTTTTTGTTCTTCAATATCATAAAAACTAAAAAGAAAAACTCTTATCAATTAAAAAAATCATTAAACCAATGGCGGCTGCCACCGCTGAAATAAGCCAAAACCTCATAACTATCTTAGACTCATTCCAACCACAAGCTTGAAAATGATGGTGTATTGGGGCCGATAAAAAAACTTTCTTTTTTCGAATTTTTTTAGAAGTAATTTGAATTATAACTGATAAAGACTCAAGTAAAAAAATAAAACCAATAAAAGGCAAAAGAAGAACATTATTGGTTAGTAAAGCAATTATTCCCAAGGTAACACCCAAACTCATAGATCCCGTATCTCCCATATAAAATCTAGCTGGCGGAATATTGAACCACAAAAAAGCTAAAAGAGCCCCAACGATAACAGCACAAAAAGTAGCCAAATCATATCTACCCATAACAAAAGATATGATTCCGTAAGAAGCATAAGAAATTAACAAAGTTCCACCGGCCAGGCCATCTAAACCATCAGTTTCATTAACCGAAAAAGAAGTAGCTACTATTATAAAAATAAAAACAGGAACATACCACCAAGCAATTTGAAAATAACCCAAAAAAGGAACATGTATCAACGTCCAATCTAACTTAAAATAAAACCACAAAGCCCCAAAAATAGCGATTAAAGTGTAAATCAGCAAACGATGTTTCATCCTTAAACCGCCACCACCAAAAACACCCTTTCCAGAAACATCTAGCCAATCATCCAACAAACCAATAAGAGCCGAGGCTATTAAAGCACCTAAAGGAAGTAATGTTTCTTTTTGTGATAAAAAATTAAGATGAGCAATTATGCTATTTGGAAAAATTAAGCTCAAATAATAAAACACCAAAATAAGAAAAAACAATGTACCCCAAATCAAAATACCACCCATAGTAGGTGTTCCAGACTTATGGGCATGCAACTCACTAAAAATAGGAGTTGAACCACTGTTTCTTATTTTTTTACCCAACTTATACTTATATAAAAAATTGGTAAGAATTGGCGTCCATAAAACAGTAAAAATAAAAGCAAAAGTTGCTAAAAATAAAATTTTTATTACTTGAAATTCCATAAGCTTAACTAAAATTAATTAAATAAATAGTTAGTATTGATAAAAGCAAAAAAACCTGAGTTATTAATAAAAAAATAGAATTAAAATAAAAAATAAACTTGAAATCAAAAATTCTCTTTTTGAAAAAAAATAATAAAAAAATATTATTAATAAAAATAAAAAATAAACTAATAATAGGAATTAAAAAAATGTCATGTTTGTCACCAATCAAATCAATTCCAATATCAACATTGTAGTGTAATACAAGCCTGTCCTGAGTAACATTATTATAAATATAATAAGAAAACAACCACAAAAATATATTAAGAAGAGCAAAAAGGGAAAAAAAAATCTTAACCTGCAGTGGTCTATAAAAATTATTCAAAAGTGACCTAAGATTGTTCAAGACATAGCTTGAACGATCATAAATTTTTACAAATAAGCTCATAATAATAAAATAAATATCTGCTTTAGTTTAGCATATTTTAAAAATAATATAAAATATGCTAGACTTTAAAAAGATTAATAAAAACAAAACAATGAAAATAGCCTGTGTAATACCAGCTTACAATGAAGAAGAAAAAATCTCTCAAACAATAGAACAAGTTAAAAACTTAGTTGATTTAGTAGTGGTAGTAGACGACAATTCACAAGATAGAACCAGGGAGGTTTTAAACAAAATACAGGAAGAAAAAATAAAAAAAATATATCACCCAATAAACCTAGGTCAAGGAGCTGCTTTGCAAACCGGAAACGAATATTGCCTAAGACAAAATTTTGATATCATAGTTCATTTTGATGCTGATGGTCAATTTTTAGCAAGTGATATCAAAAAAATGATAGAACCATTGATAGAAGAGAGTTATGATTTAGTTATTGGTTCTAGATTTATGGGAATTGAATCTAATATTCCAAAATTCAAGAAAAAAATCATAATGCCTATTGCTAAAATTTTTAATAATATTTTCTTCGGAATAAAAACAAGCGATCCTCAAAATGGTTTTAGAGCTATGACCAAAGAAGCTATTTTAAAAATAAAAATAGAAAACGATCGAATGGCTCATTGCACTGAAATACTAGCCAAAGCATTTAAATACAAACTAAAAATCAAAGAAGTCCCAATTAAAGTCATTTATCATGAATTTGGTCAAAAATTTTCTGGTGGATTAAAAATAATCAAAGATCTTTTTTTAAAAAAAATAAGTGGATAAAAATTAAACAAAAAAATATGATTCAACAAATAATAGCCGGCTTAGTAATAGTTTTCTTTCTTCTTAAATTATTAAAACAGTGGAAGAAAAAAACAATCTCCTTGAATGAATTTGTTTTTTGGTTGCTTTTCTGGATTTTTGCCTTATTAATTGTAATTTTTATAAAACAAGTAGATAAAATAGTAATAGGTTTAGGCTTTTCATCTTCTGCCATAAACCTAGCTTTTTATATAGCGGTTTTATTCTTATTTTATTTAATATTTAAAATGAGATTAAAAATAGTTAAAATAGAGAAAAATATAACAGATTTAGCCAGAAAAATAAGTTTAAAAGATTAATTTATTTATCAACCCATTCATTTGACTGCCTTACCAACAACTCACCAGACTTCATTGGCTCAGCCATAATCTCTTTTACAGCTTTTTCCATTCTAACACCTTGGGAACCCTTAAGTAAAACAACATCGCCTTCGCTCATTCTTTTTTGCAAAAACAAACCAGCCTCAGATGATTCCTTAAATTGAAAAATAAAATTTTTATCAAAACCTCCGGCAATAGCTCCCCTACCGATATCTCTAGACTTCTCTCCTACTAATACAATTTCATCAATGTCTAACTTACTTATCTTGTCACCAATCAATCGATGCCCCTCCTCACTGTAATTTCCGAGTTCTAACATATCACCCAAGGCAACTATTTTTCTCCTATTTTGGCGCTTCTTAATACTTTGTAAAAAATCTAAAGCCAATAAAGATGACTCTGGTGATGAATTGTATGTATCATCAATTAGGATGGTATTTTTTATACCAGAAAGAACGTTCATACGTCCAACAGGAACTTTAATATTTTTTAAACATCCAACAAGGTCTATTAAATTAAAATCAAAAGAAATGGCTACGGCCAAAGCGCTTAAAACAGAGTAAACCGAAGATTTACTAATTACCCCTGGCAAAACAACCGGAACAATAGATCCCCTATATTCCAACTTAAAATTAGCTCCATAAAAATTATTTTTTAAATCTCCATCAGGTAAAATAAAATTTAAATCCCTGGCCAAAATATTTGCCCCCGGTTTGAAACCATAATTAATAAGTAAAACTTTTAATTCCTCTTTAACATTTTTTAAAAAATCATTATCAGAATTAACAATAGCTACTCCACCCTTTTTTAATCCATGCAATAACTTCATTTTCTCTTTTTTAATTTTATCAATACTACCAAAATATTCTAAATGAGAATGAGAGATATTGGTTAAAACAGCTCTGTCCGGCTTAACTATTTTCAACAAATAATCCATATCACCTTCTCGATCTATACCCATTTCTAAAACTAAATATTCTGGATAACTTTTATCTTTAAAGAATAATAAAAAAATTGCCTTACAAAAAACAAAGAACCATTTAAAAAGATTTTTTCCTGGAGATTTTAAACCAATAATAGTCAGGGGTAACCCAAATTCATTATTATAATTAGAGAAACTAGAGCGAACCCTCTTTTGACAAGACAAAACTAAACTAATAGCCTCTTTGGAGCTTGTTTTACCAACACTACCAGTTATGCCAACTACCTTTGGCTTATATTTTTTTATTATCTTGTTGGCAAAAAAAGCCAATAATTTCATCACTATTTTTTTCATATAAGTTAATTTATATTTTTAGGGATTTGATAATATTTTAACAAAAAATCTGCTATTTCTTCAAAGGCTGGCACAACCGTTCCTTCAGCAAAAACCGATGTCTTAGGGTTGTCAAACTTAACCAAAACAACAAATCGCGGATTGTCTATAGGCGCATAACCTATAAAGTTATGAATATATTGTTTATCCAAATATCCTCCTTTGGGTGAAGGAATTTGAGCCGTCCCAGTTTTTCCACCAACATAATAACCAGGAATTTTAGCTTTGACGGAATGACCCTCCTCAACAACACTAACCAACATAGCCGAAACAGCCAAAGCTGTCTCTTCTGAAATAACTCTCCTGATTTGACGAGGCTCAATTTTTTTTAATGTTTTCCCGTCTTGATCCAATATTTCTTCAACCACATAAGGCTTCATCATTATGCCTTTATTAGCAATAGTAGCATAAGAGGAGAGCATTTGTAAGGGGGTAACTGCTATCCCCTGACCAAAAGAAGCAGTGAAAAAATCAATATCCTTCACATTTTTTCCAAGTATATTACTAATATTTCCAGAAGTCTCTCCACTCATTTCAATGCCAACACGTTCACCAAAGCCAAACTTTTCTAAATAATCGGCAAAAACATCTTTTCCTATTTGTTCAGCTGCAAAAATAGCCCCAGTATTCAAAGATTTCTCAAGAACGTATGTCATAGAAACATCACCATGAGCACCATGAGTATCAAAATCAGAATTTTTAATAGGCCTAGGAACTCCCTTAACAAAAAGTTGACCCTCGTCCCTATAAACAGTGTTAGGACTAACCTTTCCTTGATCAATAGCAGCCGCTAAGGTAATTGTTTTAAAAACTGACCCTGGTTCATACTGATAAGAAATAAATTGATTATCAAAAACATCAGTACTGGAAGCATTTTGATAGTCGTTAGCATCAAACTCGGGCCAAACACAAAGAGCTAATATTTTTCCAGTTTGAGGATCCATAACCGAAATACTTCCACTCTCAAAAGAATGTTTCTCGTAATACTCCTTTATTTTATTACAAACATAAGCTTGAACAGCATAATCAATAGTTAAAACCAGACTATTACCATTAACTGGTTCACTATACTCTTGTTGATCAATTATTATTTTCTTACCCTTATATGTCCCCTTTTCTCCAAATAAAAAACCATCTTCACCAGAAAGTTCATCATTAAAAAAACCTTCCAAACCATAATTACCAATCCCATCATAGTTAACAAAGCCGGTTAAGTGAGATAGAAACATTTTCTCAGGATAATACCTTAAACTCTCCCACTCATAATAAAAACCAATAATTTCATTGGTTAAATCTTTTTCTTTCTTGTCTAAAAAAATTTTTCCATTTTTAATACTCAAATCAGAAACCGACTCTATCTCCCAAAAAGAACCTAGATGCTGAAAATAAAACTTCAATAAATCCTCTTTACTTACCTTTCTCAATATTAATCTTGAATATTTTTTTGAATCTTTAAGCTCAGAAAGATAATTACTAATTATAGACTGTTTCCTTTCCTCTATTTCCAAATCTTTTTGAATTTTTCTAAACTCCAACCACTCTTCGTTAAATTTTAAGTTAGCCCTTCTTTCTTCAACCTCTTTCTTTCTAAAAATTTTATCATTTTCACTAATACTCAAAGAATCTATATACCTCAGCTCATTTAAAAGATCTTGACGATCTAATTCTTTTAAATACTCCTCAACCTCTTGAAGAACTGCTTCTTCATGAAAAACCAAATAAACAGAGTTTAAAATAGATAATAAATCTTCTTCACTTAATAATCTAGGAACAATATAAAGACTAGCAAAATCTTTATTAGTGGCAATAGAATAAAAATTAGATTCAGAATTTTTATGCAAATAAATTTCACCTCTTTTAGCTTTCAATTCATTAAAAATTTTATGCTGCAAACCAGCTTTAGCTAAATAAGTTTCGCAATCCACTATCTGCGTCTTAAACAATTTTAAACCCAATGACAAAAAAAGAAAAAAAATAATCGCACTTAAAAATATAAGGCGACTATTTATACTATTGGTCTTTTTTTTCTCCAATCTCTTTTTAGCGTTGGTCATTAAATTAAATTAAAATTATTTTTTGGCCAAAGAATCATCACCGGCATTAATATAGCTCACCCCTGAAACCTTAACCATTTTCAAATCATCAATTCGAGCACTCATACTTTCATAAGACTCTAACTCACTCTTCATAATTTCAAAATTTTTATTCTCTTCTTCAAGAAGAGTAGATTTGTCCTTTAAGCTTTGTAATTCAAAATTTTTATTAACCAAATCATCTATGCTTTTTAGATAATAAAAGCCACTAATTACAATAGCAAACAAAAGACAAATGTTTAAACCCTTTAAAAAATTATTTTTTCTTGGTTCAATTGTTCCCATATTATTTTTATTAATTTATTTTATTTTCTTTAAAACCCTAAGTTTAGCGCTTCTAGCTCGACTATTGTTTTTAATTTCATCTTCCGTTGCTATCAATGGCTTTTTATTTGCTAGTTCAAAACTCCCACTCTCTTTTTTGCTTTTAAAAAATCTCTTAACAATTCTATCCTCCAAACTATGAAAAGAAACTACTACCAAGCATCCATCTATTTTTAGTAAATCACTAGCATCCTCCAAAAAGATTTCTAAATTATTCAATTCATTATTAGTTTCCATTCTAAGAGCCTGAAAAGTTCTAGTTGCAGGGTTTATCCGTTTTGACCAAAATTTCTTAGGAATAGCGGAGCTAATTATTTCAGCTAATTTTTTAGAATTATCAATCTTGCTCTTTTTTCTCTCTTCAACTATTCTTCCGGCAATTTTTTTAGCCCAGGACTCCTCCCCATATTCTCTAATAATATTTTCAAGTTCAAACTGTTTATAGTTATTAACTATCCAAAAAGTGTCGTTCTCTATCTGGGGACCAAAAGCCATGTCTAACGATTTTTCATTATTAAAAGAAAAACCCCTCTCCTCATCGTCTAATTGAGCTGATGATAATCCTAGATCAGCCACAATTCCATCAAAAAACATTTCTTTTTTAAAATTCTCTAAAACTACTTTCTTTATATTTGCAAAATTATCATTAACAACAATATTTTTTTTAGTTTTAAACTGAGAAAAATTTTCTAAAGACAGAGGATCTAAGTCAACAGATAAAACCCGACCGTCATCACCCAACAGATTTGTTATTTTTCGTGTATATCCCCCACCTCCCAAAGTAGCATCAATATAACTTCCATCAGCTCTAACATTTAAAAAACTAACAACCTCTTCGAGCATTACTGGAATATGGAAATAATTTTTCATATATTATATTCCTAAGTCTCCCAACTCTTCTGCAATATCTACACTATTTTTTTCTGATTCTTTTTTATATTTATCCCAAGAGTCTGCATCCCAAATTTCTAAATGATTATACAAGCCAGCCACTATTACGCTTTTTTTAAGTACTGCAAAATTTCTCAAATATTCTGGCAAAGTAACTCTTCCCTGACTATCGAACTCTAAATCCATGGCTCCAGCTAAAAAATGTCTAGCAAAAGCTCTAGCCTTGGACTGACTAATTGGAAGAGCTGATAATTTTTGAGCTATCTTTTGCCATTGCTCTTTTGTATACAGAAAAAGACAGTTATCTAAACCCTTAGTTACCACACCACCCTTCTTCAATAAAGATCTAAACTTGGCTGGAATGGCCAAGCGACCTTTGTCATCTAAGTTGTGATTATATTCTCCAATAAACATATTTTAAAATTATTCGCCTAAATTCACCACCAATCACCTCTCAAGTGTTATTATACACCACTTTTCCCCTAAGGTCAATAATTTAAACATACTGAAAATAAAGGGTAAAAATGACAAAAATAAAAAAAAGAAGCACTTATTAACAAGCACTTCTTTTTTTATATTTTTTTAAATTTTTTATTTATTATTTATAAACAATTTATAAACATTTAATCCACAGCCCCACAATTAACTTCAACAAACTTCCAATCAATTAAATTTTTCAAAATAGACGAAACATAATCTCCTCTCATATTCCGATAATCTATGTAATAAGCATGCTCCCAAACATCGATCGTCATTAAAGGTTTCATTCCTAAAACTAAGGGATTATCAGCATTAGAAGTAGAAACTACTTCTAATTTAGCGCCATTTAAAACAAGCCAAGTCCAACCACTACCAAATTGGGCCAAAGCTTTAGCTTTAAACTCTTCTTCAAATTTAGTCCAAGATCCAAAACTATCATCTATCATCTTTAAAAATCTTTCTGACGGCTTAATATCTTTTTTTAAAGATTTAAAATAAAAATCATGATTAAAAACCTGAGCAGCATTGTTATAAATATTTCTCATCTCTTTCTTGGAAAAAGAAAATAAAATTATTTCTTCTAAACTTTTATTTTCGAGCTCGGTTCCGACAATTAATTTACTTAAATTATCAAAATAAGCTCGGTGATGTTTTTCATGGTGAAACTCTAAAGTCTCAGCAGAAAGAAATGGCTCCAAATCTCTTTTATTATAAGGAATGTTTAAAAAATTTAAAGACATATATTTTTTTATTTATAACTAATATAATTAGAATCATCCAAAACATTAAGATTCAAAAGAATTTTAACGTCACTCACGCTTGAAACTGAATTGGGCCAAGTCATTCTTATGTCCTTCAAATCACTAGATCTAAACTCAGATATCTTGTAAGTATTAACACCAACAACCACTCCACGGTTCATTAATATTATCTGCAATGGAACTTCCCAATAATTATAGGGACTTTTGTTTTCAATTGTAAAGTTAAGGTTATTAAAATTTTTAACAGAAGAAGGGTTAACTTCCTTTTCAAATTTTATATTACTAATTTCAAAATTAGCCCTTAAATCATAGTATTCTTTCCAGTTTGGATACTTCCTAATATCAACTCTTTCCCAAATAACATTTTTAATTTTAAATTCAATATTTTTTGGTTTACTCTCTAATTTCTTAGAAATAATTAACAAATACTTTTCTTCTTCGGGAAAAACTATATCATTGTCACAAGCCAAATCTTTTTGACCATCAACAAAACAGTAAGAAACTTTGGCAAAAAAATTGTTATTACTATTTTCTACTTTAGCCACAAAATCATAAACATCATCATGTTGAAAAAAGTCATCATTAATGGTTTCTAAAGGAGTGGCCAATCTTTGAGCGCTAACACTCACATTTACGGTTGATAATTCGTTGATAGCGGCTCTCTGTTCCCTGTCGTATCTAAGATAATCAAACAGATTATAAAAGAAAAAAGAATAAAGCCACAAAGAAGCACCTCCCAAAACAATAATAATCAGAAGTATCATGTGCCTTTTATGCTCCAATAACCAAAGGCCAATATTTGCCTTAGACAGATTTTTATTTTTATCAGAATATTTCCCTAAATTTATATCATTATTATCCTCCATAAATATATTTTTAAAAATAATTATATTATGTTATATTAATATTATAGCATAAATTAATAATTTTAAAAAATATGAAAATTAACATTCCAGTCGATGTACCAAAAAATAAAACAAACCTATACAAAAAAAATTTCACAGAAGCAACTATGGGAACCGGAAGGTTGTTTTTATTTGCTGGTGATCAAAAAATAGAACATTTAAACGACGACTTTTCGCAAGAGCTAGGATTTGACAATACAGACCCTGAGCATTTGTTCAAAATAGCATCAAAAACCAATATTGGAGTTTTTGCAGCTCATCTTGGATTGATTTCTCATTATGGCAATGATTACAAAAAAATTCCCTATTTAATAAAAATAAATGGAAAATCAAATCTGGTAAAAACCAAAGATCCAGTATCACCTGCCCTATGGACAGTCAAGGATGTTATTTCTTTCAAAAAATCATCTGGACTTAAAATATTAGGAATCGGCTATACTATATATCTGGGAAGCGAGTATGAAACGGTAATGCTAAAAGAAGCAGCTCAAGCAATTAAAGAAGCTCATGAAAATGGTTTAATAACTGTTCTCTGGATATATCCTCGAGGAAAGAATGTAAAAGAAGAAAAAAATCCAGAAATAATAGCCGGAGCAGCTGGTCTTGGTTTATGCCTGGGAGCTGATTTCATAAAACTAAATTATCCTTTTGGTAGCAACAAAAATGATGCCCAAAAAGCAAAAGAAATAACCATGGCAGCTGGAAGGTCGGGAGTAATATTTTCTGGTGGTAAAAAAATAAATGAAAAAAATTTTTTAGAAACTATTGAAAACCAAATAAAAATATCTGGTGCTAGAGGGTGTGCAATAGGTCGTAATATTCATCAAAACAATCTAAAACAAGCTATAAAACTTGGTCAACAAATAAAAAAAATAGTAATAAAATAAAAACAATAAAAAACAGAGGGTAAATTTACCCTCTGTTTTTTTATTTTAAAAATCTACAATAAAACCAGGAATAAATAAGAAGATAAAAGTGGTAAAACTAAATTATCTAAACCAAAAAATAATAAAAACTCTAAAAAAGTTAAAACTATTGATAAAATAAAATAGGTAATAAAACTAGAAAAACTAAAATTAAAAAAATTAACAAAAATCAAAATTAAAAGAGTTGATACAAAAAAAGAAAGAGACCCCTCTAAGCTTTTCTTACTCCAATAAAAATCAATTTTATGAAAACCGTAAAGATCACCAAAAATATTAGCCAAAGCATCAGAGATACCCAAAACTAATATTCCAAACTGAAAAGCCAACACCTCTCCTTGAGGTAAAAAAACTAAAGCTGAAATCATCACGCCAAGAGGATAAAAAACTTCTCCCAAGCCGACTCTCTTAACTTTAATCACGGGAAGAAAATCAAAATATTTAGACAATAAAAATATAAACGAAAACAAAAAAGAAATAAAAACTATCTGACCGATACTAAAAAAATAAGGAAAAAAACAAATAAGTATAGCTGACAAAGCATGAATTATTTTTCTATTTAAATTATCAATATTATTTTTATTAATAAGCAACATATAAAACTAATAATTTTTTAACCACCAAATAAAAACCGACAACCAAAATAATCATTATAGTTGTCGGAATAAAGTCCTTCATACCTAATCTTATCTATATTCTATATTTATCTTATCAACCAATAATGGAGATCTATTTATAAATTTAGGAGTAAAATTAAGTTCATAAGACTTTATCTCCTCAACTTTATCTAAATAAGCTTCAATTTGACCCTCTTTTAAATTACTTAAATGTTTTTTATCAATAAATTCATCTGAGCCAACCAAAGCTCTAGCTGCAAAAAAAGCTTTTATCTCAGCTAAATTCTTAGAAGGATCAAAATTAAGTAATTCATAGTTCAAAGAATTGGCATCTATCTCACTAATACTTTGACTAGTCTCAATTGAAACTTTTTGTTTAGCTAATTCTATTATTTCATCAGTTTCAAAACTAATAACATTAACCACGCTTTTTACACTAACATTAAAGTCGTCAGCTTCTACTCCTATTTCCTTGTCAGTACTAATAATCGAAGAATCAGTATCAATACTAAGAACATATTGACGACCAGCACCTATAGCAGCTTCAGCCTTTATTTCAGCCTGCTCAATTATTCTATTTTTTAGACTTTCTACAGCACTATTTACATCCTTTTCCATTATGTATTTTTTACTATCTTTTACAAAACTAAACTTTTCATAACTTTCGGCATAAATCTTGTCTTGAACACCTATCCATAAACCAGGAATAATAAATTTATCAGGATTAATTGCCATGTCTTCTGAAACTGAATCAGCATAAATATCAACCTCAACCGAACCTCCAGCCGGAACATTAACTGTCTCTTTTATTCTAAACAATTTATCATCAGAACTTAACAATCTAGTGGTAGCTACTAATGGTTGATTTTTAGAATAATTATTTATAATTTTAACCCTACCAACTATTTCACCTCTAGTATCTTTTTCTCCACTACTTTTAAAAACACCCTTTTCTTCTATCTCCACTTTAGTTATAGAAGCTTTAATAGCTCTATCTAAATTAATTTTTTCTCCATTAGAATAAGCATAAAAATTTAAACTGCCATCAATATTATTTTTTTCGGTATTTATTTTTATATCCAATCTAACAAAAGAAAGATAAGAAACAACTAACAATAAAATGAGAGTTAAAAATAAAAAACGATAAACTATTTTTTTATACAAAACAACTGATTTTGGTTTTTCAGTCTCTCTGGTTAGTTGTTCGTGATTATTATTCTCTTCGTTGTCATAAAAATTATTTTCAAAATCATCCTCTACTACAGACTTATCTTCGGACACTTTTTCTTCCAAAAAAATATCCTCATCAAAATTATTATTTTTTTCAATTTTATTAATCTCCTCCTTAACAGCCATTGCTCGATTAATATTAAAATCCTTATCCTTGATTTTCTCAGCCATTAAACGAAAAAATTCTTTACGAGAATCAATTTTTTCTTTATCATCACTAGCAATATTTTTTTCCTGTAAATTAGACTTATCTTTACCTAAATCATCATTATGTTCACTGGTTTTTTTAACAGAAAGATTGTCATCTTGAACCTCACCATCAACTACATCAGAATCGTTTAAAAACTTAGCAATTTTTTCAATTTGTGAATTATTTTTTACTTTTTTATTTTTAGGACTAATTGGGTGGTTTGTAAGTGGCATAAAAGAAAACTTAATTTTAAACAAATTATCTAAAACAATAATAACATTTTTTAGTTAATTAGACAACATCTACCAAGGAAGAAAAATCAACTCTAATCTTATCTTTTAACTCACCAGAACTATCAACCAAAACTCCTAGCTTAATTATCTTTTCTTCTCCATTAATTTTTAGTTTAGCAAAAACAAAATCTTTACCAGGATATTGGAATAAAACACTTTTAATTTCTTCCATTTGTTCAACACTAGGAGAGGATTTAAAAATCAAACCAATTGATTTATTACTTGAATTAATGCTAGTTTGGTTTTCATTATTTTTTTTAGAATAATAATTAAATTGTCCACGAGGTCTAGTTTTTAAATTACTAAAATCAGATATTGATTTTTCTAAACTATCTAGCTCTAAAATATCAGCTTTATTCAGTAACAATTTTATCTCTCCATCTTTATCGGAGACCGTAGCATGAACAATTACAGCAGCTCCTTCTTGCCAAACATCAATTGAGCTTTTTAAAATTTTCGGAAAAACTAATATTTCAACAAAAGAAACCCCATCCTCAATTTTAACAAAAAGCATGGAATCGTTATTTTTGGTAATTATTTTTTTAATACTAGAAACTATACCAGCAGTTAAAACATTTTCTTGTTTTCTCTCTTTTAGATTTGACAAACTAACAATTCGACCGGAAAGCTTATCTTTAAAAGCATTAAATGGATGCTCTGAAACATACAAGCCCAATAATTCCTTTTCCCACTGTAATTTAATTTTATCACTCACTTCTTCCCTTTTTTCAAGCTTAGGATAAGAAAAAACAACTGACTGAGGAGAGTCAAAGAAAAGACTAACTTGAGGATTGTTTTTATTCTTTGAAGACTCTTTATTAAAATTAAGTAAAACATCTAAACTACCCAGCAATAACTCCCTGTCCTCAAATTGATCAAAAGCTCCACATTTTATCAAACTCTCTAAAGATTTTTTATTCAAATCTCGATCAACCACCCTTTCTAATAAATCAAAAATACTTTCAAATTTTCCATTTTCTTTTCTATCTTTAATTATCTCTTCAACTATATGAGTTCCAACGTTTTTAATCGCATTTAAACCAAACCTAATTGTTTTTATCTTCTCATTTTCACCAACAACTTTATTATCTTTAGTTCCGCTAGTAACAACAGTAAAAGAAGCAAAAGACTCATTAACATCGGGGGGCATTATTTCTATTCCCATTTGGCGACATTCATCAATTTCAATAGCAATTCGATCTAAGTCATTTTGATCAGCTGTAAGTAAAGCTGCCATAAATTCGGCTGGATAATGAGCCTTTAAATAAGCTGTTTGATAAGCAACCAAAGCATAACAAGCAGCATGAGAACGATTAAATCCATAACCAGCAAAGGGCTCAATAAAAGAAAAAACTCTCTCTGCTAAATTTTTATTTATACCATTTTCAACACAACCATTAATAAACTTTTCTTTTTGTTCGGCTAAGAGTTCTGGAATTTTTTTACCCATAGCCTTTCTTAAGGTGTCTGCCTCTCCCCTGCTAAAACCAGCCAAATCTCTTGATATCTGCATAACTTGTTCCTGATAAACAACAACTCCATAAGTTTTCTTCAAGATTGACTCTAACTTAGGATGCAAATAAACCATGTTATTATTGTGTTTACCAGAAATATAATCCTTAATCCATTCCATTGGCCCAGGACGATAAAGGGCTACCATGGCAATAATATCTTCAAATTCATTTGGCTTTAATTCTTTTAAATACCTCTTCATGCCACCAGACTCAAATTGAAAAACACCAGTTGTTTCACCCTTTTTAAAAACGTCAAAAGTATTTTTATCATCAAGCGGTATTTTATCAATATCAATTTCTACCCCCCTGGTATTTTTAATAATCTTAATAGCTGACTCAATAATTGTTAAATTCTTAAGACCCAAGAAGTCCATTTTTAATAAACCAAGATCTTCTACTGGATGAAGAGAATATTGGGAAACTATACTTTTATCAGAAGATGAAGCATACTGTAAAGGAACGTAATTAGTTAAAGGTTCCTTGGTTATTAAAACACCACAAGCATGAGTTGAAGAGTGACGAGAAACCCCTTCTAATTTTTGAGCAAAATCTAAAATTCTACGAGCTGCTTCTTCTTTTTTATAAATATCTTTAAGTTCAGTCACATCTTCTAGGGCATTTTTTATCTTGTAATTAACTGGAATCATTTTAGCCAACTTATCACAATAATCGTAAGGTTCATCAAGTACACGACCAACATCTCTAACAGCAGCTCTGGCTGCCATAGTTCCGAAAGTTATAATTTGAGAGACATTATCTTTACCGTATTTATGTTCAACATATTCAATAACTTCATTTCGACGAACATCAGCAAAATCCATATCGATATCAGGCATAGATATTCTTTCTGGATTCAAAAATCTTTCAAACAAAAGTTCATATTTAATTGGATCAATATTAGTAATTCCACTTAAATAACAAACAATTGACCCAGGAGCACTACCCCTTCCTGGACCAACAACAATTTTATTTTTCTTAGCCCAAGAAATAAAATCAGCCACAATCAAAAAGTAAGAAGGCCAACCCATTCCATTTATAACCCCTAACTCATAATCTAGTCTTTTTTTAACCTCTTCTAGTTCTTCTTCGCTCTTGTCAATATATCTTGAAGATATACCATCTTCACAAATCTTTCTTAAATAAGAAGATTGATCATAACCCTCTGGAACTTCAAAGTGTGGTAAATGTATTTCATCCAAAGAAATATTGACATCACACATTTCAGCTATTTTAACTGTATTTGTTATTGCCTCTGGAACATCTTTAAAAACTTCAGCTAATTCTTTTGGATCTCTGCAAGAATAATCACCATGACCTTTCATTTTCATACGATCTTCATCATTTATTTTTTTCTTGTTCTGCAAACAAAGCAAAATATCCTGAGCATCATCATCTTGTTTGTCCAAATAATGAATATCGTTAGTAGCTATTAAGGGAATATTTAACTCTTTTGAAAATTTAATTAATTGTTGGTTAACCTTGTCTAAGCCATCTAACTCAGGATGGTCCATTATTTCTAAATAAAAATTATCCTGACCAAACAAATTATTATATTCTATTATTTTCTTTTTGGCTTGATCCAATCTATCAGCTAAAATCAAAGAAGGGATTTCACCGCCCAAACAAGCTGTTGAGGCAATTATCCCTTCGTGATATTTTTCTAAAAGCTCCCAATCTATTCTAGGTTTATAATAAAAGCCTTCTAGGTGAGCCAAAGACACTAATTTTATTAAATTTTGATAGCCAATATTATTCTTGGCTAATAATAATATATGAAAATTACGAGCATCATCTTTAGTATTCTTATCATGTCTTGAATTGGGAGCTAAATAAAGTTCCACTCCAATAATTGGCTTTATGCCGGCTTTTTTGCATTTTTTATAAAACTCAATAACACCATACATAACACCATGGTCAGTAATAGCTAAAGCTGGACAACCCTGGCTTTTAGCTTTAGCAATAAAATCATCGATATTAGTCAAACCATCGAGCAACGAATAATGAGTATGGTTATGCAGGTGAACAAAAGACATAATAAAAATTAATATTTAATTCTTATATAATAGTTTAAATTCAAAAATAATTCAAATTTGAAAATAAAAAAAATCCGAGCTTAAGCCCGGAAAAAATAATTAATTTTTCTTTGTCTCTTCTAGCCCTTTGGCGCTGGTAAAAAGACCAGAAACCAAAAAAACAAACAGGAGAAAAGCACAAAAATATCCCCCCAATTTTGGCAAATAAAGAACAAAACTTTCGCCCAATAAAAACCAACCAAATAAAAAGAAGGCCAATATTAAGATAAAAATAATAAAAAAATATTTTTTCTTCATTTTTAATCTCTTTTTTAAGTTACTATTACTAAACTATTTTAATTATCTGCTTTTCTAAATTATTTTCTTAATTATTTCCTTCAAATCATCCTCTGAATAGAAGAAAATATTTATGCTATTTTGCTTGCTAGCATTTTTTATTTCAACCTTAGTATTAAGATGCTTCTGAAGTTTATCTTGATAAACATCGTATTGATGATTGTCGGTTTTAGCTTTTTTTGTCCCACCAGACTGACGTATCAAAGCATCAGTCTCTCTAACCGACAAGTTATTATAAATTATTTTTCGAAAAATTGTCAATTGCTTTACCTCCCCATCTATTCCCAATAAATATTTAGCATGAGCCTCGCTTATTTGACCACTGGCCAAAGCTGATTTAATTTCTGTCGGTAAATTTAAAAACCTCAAAATGTTAGCTATTGAAGATCTTGGCTTGCCTAATTTTTTAGACAAATCATCCTGAGTTAGATTAAATTCATTAATAAGCTGATTATAAGCAATAGCTGAATCAATTGGATTTAAATTTTCTCTTTGCAAATTTTCAATTAAAGCTAATTCTAATTTTTTTTGACTATCGACCTCTCTGATAATAACTGGAACCTCTGACAATCCTAGCTCTACTGAACTACGCAACCTTCTTTCTCCAGCAATTAATTCATATTCACCATCCTTTCGACTAACAACCAAGGGTTGCAAAATACCATGTTCTTTAATTGAATTCATCAAATCATTTAAAGCTACTTGATTAAAATCTTTTCTTGGTTGATAAGGATTTGGCTTTATTCTTTTAGGGTCAATCATCATTATAACTTCACCTTTTTTTTCTAAAGACAAAGAATCATCTTTTTCTAATTTAAAATCAGAATAACTAGAAATATCAATTTTTTTAGGTATCAGAGAATCAAGACCCCTTCCTAATCCTTTTTTTGTCATATTTTTTTATTTATTTAGATATAATTTCTTTAGCTAATTCTTCGTAAGCTCTAGCCCCAATAGATTTTGAATCATAGTTCAAAATACTCAAACCATAACTAGGAGCTTCAGCCAAACGAACACTTCTAGGGATAATTGATTTAAAAACTTTATTAGGAAAATATTTGTACAACTCATCTTTAACCAAAGAAGACAGCCTATTTCTTTTATCAAACATAGTTATTACAACCCCCATAATCCCCAAAGAAGGTTTTAAATTGTTCTGAATCAAAGATATTGTCTCTAATAACTGACCCAAACCCTCTAAAGCATAATATTCACTTTGTATAGGAATTAAAACCTCATCCGACGAAGTCAAGCTATTAACAGTTAAAAGCCCAAGTGAAGGAGGTCCATCAATTATTATATAATCAAAATTATCTCTAATCTCTTCTAGAGCTAATGATAAACGAAACTCCCTGTTATCCAGACCAACCAATTCAACAGAAGCACCAGACAAAGAAGCAGTCGCTGGTATAATATAATAATTTTCTTGCTCAGTTTTAATAATAGAATCTAAAATTGAGCAATTACCAGTTAAAACATCATAAACACCTCCTTCTATTTGTCGATGATTTATTCCTAAGCCAGATGTAGCATTAGCTTGAGGATCAACATCAACTAATAAAGTTTTTTTTCCAAAATAAGCCAAATAAGCACCTAAATTGACAGAGGTAGTTGTTTTTCCGACTCCCCCTTTTTGATTTACAACTGAAATTATTTTTCCCATAAATTTAAAAAATAAACTTGAAACAATTATAACTAATAATTTAATTTTGAGCAAATAAAAAGACCTTGTCGTCCAAGAAACAAGGTCAGAAAAAATTAGTTTTTAACTATAAAAACATACTCATTCACTTTTAATATTTCATCTTCTGACAAAACACCAAGAACAGTGCATATACCCTGCTGTCCCCCGATGAATGGGTAGTAAATTTTACCATTTAACCCTAAACTAGTGGCTAAAGAAATAATTGTTATAGACTCTGATATTCTGGGATTCAAAACCCCAAAAATTAATAAATCTAAAAAATTACCAAATTGAAAATTTCCTAGGGCCGCTTCTCTTTTTACTAGATCAAGATTTATTGGTTTTAAAAACTCGGACTCATTGTTACTGCCACCAGCCAAAAGCCAAGAAATAGTAGCAGGTATAACAATATTGCTTCCCCAGTCTTTCATGGCTACCACTCTTTCAATTTCATCATAAACGAAATCATAGTCAGCCCAAGAAATCATTTTTCTAATCAAGAGATTTTTTTCAAAACAAAAAGATCCTAGCGGGACATCAATAATTCTTTCTTCGGAAGTAATCATGAGATAAATGCCAGCCTACTTTACTCAGTTGGACTTTTGTTATATGGTTAAAATTCAAATTTATTTTTATTAAGAACTAAGAATATATAAACAATTATAAAACAAAAAGTCAATATATTTTTTGACAAGCAAATTAAAATCATTTATAATTCTTTTATTAAAAGCCGATGTGGTGAAATTGGCAAACACGCACGACTCAAAATCGTGTGCCGCAAGGCTTGTGGGTTCAAGTCCCACCATCGGCACCAAAAAAAAGACGGCTCAACCCTGTCTTTTTTTGTAAAAAAGAACATTAAAATAATACAATAAAGGAGGACAAAACATGAAAAGTTTAAAACATCTAGCTTTTAGATCGGAAAATTCTTTCGGTCGAAAATATTATGAAGATCAATTAGACGACCCAGTCTTTTTTAAAAAAAATAATCCTTTTAAAATTGACTACCACAAAATTATTAACTCCAAAAGCTTCAGAAGACTAGCTGATAAAACACAGGTTTTTCCAATAGCTTCCAATCCCCTAGTAAGAAACCGTTTGATCCATAGCCTTGAAGTTTCTTCTATCTCTGAAATAATGGCTGAAATGCTTGAATTAAATTCATCATTAAGTTCTGCTATAGGCATAGGCCATGATCTCGGTCATTTCGCCTTTGGTCATTTAGGTGAAAGAACGATTGAAAAATTAAGTGGTCAAAAATTTCGACATGAACTTTTTGGTGTAATTTTGGCTGAAAGAATAGAAAGATCTGGACTAGGACTTAATTTAAGCTGGGAAACATTAAAAGGAATAACCAAACACTCCAGAGGGTCAAACGGCCTAAGTATTGACGAAGGCTTACCACTAGAGTTTGGAGTAGTAATGTTGGCTGACAAAATTGCTTATTTATTCTCAGACATAAATGATTGTTTAAGAACTGGATTTTTGATAGAAAAAAAATTACCAAAATATTATCTTAAACTGGGAAAAAATCAAAGACAAAGAATCATAACTTGCCTCAAGGCAATACAACAAGAAAGTCTAGAATGTGGAAAAATAAAATTTCAAGAAACCCCAGAAGCTATTCTCTTTGAAAAAATGAGAAAATGGATGTATGAGAATGTTTACTTTATCTTAGATGATCAAACTAACAAGGGAAAAATGGAAATAGCCTTGCAAAAAACATGGATTAAAGTAGTAAAATTTTGTGAAAAAAAACCAGAACTAAGTCCAGTTTTTATAACAGCCATAATGACCGATAATGAAGTTTTCCAGGTAGCCTCCGAAAAAAAAGAACTTGATAAATACAATCTGGGTTTTTCAGAAATAATTCCCTATTGCAAAAAACATCCCTACCAGGAGAATGATATTCTAGTAGAGCTAGACAAACGAAAATTAATTTATCAAGAAAAAAATTAACAAAGGGTGGTTTTAAAACCACCCCCTTTTTTTTATAATTTACAAAAATCATTATAAGATTTTAATCTCTCTTGATATTCTCGAAAATATTCAATACTATTTTTCTCATTTTTCTTACGAGAAACAACAAAAGACTCTAAAGACCAAAGAACACCACTAAAAATAATTAATTTTAAGCCATGCTTAACATCCCCAATTAAGTTTTTCTTATTAAAATCATCACTTTGTTCTTTTTTTAAATAAATAGAAATAAATTTTTCAATAAACTTAGAAGAAAAATCACCACAATAAAAAAATATATTAGCCAAAGAAAAGCCAATATCATGTGTAAATCTAGCGTTATCCCAATCAATAAAAGCAAGAGAATTATTCTTCAAAATTATATTAGCCCCAGCCACATCACCGTGATCAAAAAAAATATCTTTCTGTTTATATTTTTTAGAATAATAATACTCTTTTAAAGATGCTAAATTTAATTTAAACCATTTTTCAAATTCAAAAAAATTAAAATTTAATAATTCTTTTTTATTCTTTTTAATATTTTTAAATCTCTTAGCCTCCAAAAAAGATAATCTGTCACTAGGATTTTCAAGCAAATTAATTTTAATTCCCTCTTTTTGAGTTAAATTATTAAACTTTTTGAAACTTAATTTTTTTAAAAACAATATCTTATCTATAAAATCCGCTAATTGTCTCAGACTTAAATCTCTAACAGAGACTTCTCTTCCTTCAATATAGCTTGTTAATAAAAAATTATTAGTTTTATCAAAAAAAATATTTTTTTCCGCAAAATCAACCCCTTCGCTTTCAATAAATTTTAAAATCAAATAAGATTTTTCCAATCTATTTTTGGCATTAGCTTTTTTTAAAGGAAGTCGAAGAACATATTTCAAACCATTTTCTGAGCATAAAAAAGTTTGATAATTATTGCCAAATGATAACTCGGAAATTTGTGGATTCTTAAATATTTCATTTTTAATTAAAACTGATAAGGCTTTAAAATAAATCATATTATTAACAAATTATACCCCCACCCAGAACTTTATTACCACTATAAAAAACAGCACTTTGTCCAGGGGTTATAGCTCTCTGTCTTCTAAAAAAGATTACCCTTAACATTTTATTTTTAGCATTTTCAACTGTGCAAGCTACAGCTTTGTGTCTATAACGAATAACAACTTTTGTTTTTAAGGGAAATTTTAAATTTTTTTTATTAACCCAATAAAAATCCTTAACCAACATCTCCTTTCCATATAATATTGGGTCGTCAAAGTTCTTAACAACATACAAATCATTATTTTTATAGTCAAAAGAAGCTGCATAGTAAGGACCAGTACCACCAATATCAATTCCTCTTCTTTGTCCAATAGTATAAAGTGGCAAACCTTGATGTTCTCCAATTACAAGGTTCTCAGGCCAAAGCTTAATTTTTCCTGGTTTTAATTTTAAATATTTTTTTAAAAAATCATTATGCCTCTTACCAGAGATAAAACAGATTTCCTGACTTTCACTTTTGGAAGCAACTGGTAAATCAGCCTTAGAAGCAATTCGCCTAACTTCTGGCTTTTTTAAATTACCCAAAGGAAATAATAATTTTTTCAATTGATTTTGCTTTAAGGTGTAAAGAAAATAAGATTGATCCTTATTTTCATCCAAACCCCTTAGCAAGTAAAAAGAATTTTGATTTTTTTTAATCCTAACATAATGCCCGGTTGCCAAAAAATCAAACCCTAAAGATTTAGCATATTCTAGTAAACCTCCAATCTTTATTTTTTTATTACAAACAACACAAGGATTGGGAGTATTGCCAACCTGATACTCACTTAAGAAATTATCAACCACATCTTTTTTAAATTTTCTAGAAAAATTAAAGGTATAAAAAGGTATTCCTAAAAAAAGACACACCTTTTTGGCATCAAGCTGAGCCTCTAATGAACAACATTTATTTTCTGATGTTTCTTTACCAGATTCTTTCCAAAAATTAAGAAAAATTCCACTAACATCATAACCCTTTTCAATTAAAAGCTTGGCAGCCACAGCCGAATCAACGCCACCAGAAATTGCCACCAAAACCTTTTTTCTTTTACTACTTTTGGTCATAAACTTTTTCAAAAATTTTTAAATAATCTACACTAGTTTTTTCCCAATTAAAAAAAGATGATCTAATATTGCCTCTTTCTATTAACTTCGTTTTTAAATCTTGATTTACTAGAGTCATTTTCATAGCTTCAAACAAATCGCCTGGTTTATCAGGGTTAATCAATAAAGCCGAATCAGACAAAACTTCAGGTAAACTAGAAACATTACTGGAGATAACCGGCAAAGAAAAATACATTGCCTCTAAAGGAGGAAAACCAAAACCTTCATAAAAAGAAGGATAGACAAATAATTCTGCTTGAGAGTAAAAAACAGACTTTTCTTCATTCGAAATATAACCGGTAAATATAATATCTTTCTTATATCTAGATTTAAACCATTCTTTTTTTATTTCTTTTGTTTTCCAACCCCAAGAACCAGCCAAAACCAACAAATAATCAAATCCAGCATCTCTTAGCAGATTATAAGCTTTAATTAAGCCAACAATGTTTTTTCGGGGCTCAATTGTGCCCAAGTATAAAACATAGGGTCTACTAATACCATATTTTTCCGAAAGAAAAATAGGAGAAAAATTATGATTTAAAGATAAATCATTCGATATTCCTGGATAAATAACTTCAATTTTATCTTCATTTATCTTTAATAATTCAACTAAATCGTTTTTAGTATTATCAGAAACAGCTATGATTTTATCAAAATCCTTTATTTTTTTAGAAATATTGACTGATTTATGCCAAAAATTCTTTCTCTGGCTAAAAAACTCCGGATAACGCAAAAAAGATAAATCATGAATAGTAATTACTTTTTTAACCTTAGAAGAAAAAGATGAAAAATTAATATGTGGTGAATAGAACAAATCAACCCCTCCAATAATTTTATCTAATTTCGGATATGAAAATGTTTTCTGCAGTAAATAATTAAATATTTTGTTTGGATAAAAAGTTTGTACAGTATTTTCTGGTGATAAATCTATTTTTTTTCTTTTAAAGGAGTTACAAAAAAAACGATAAGTGTTCAACTTATCTTTTTTTAATAAAGAACTAAGTAAATTAAAAGTAAAAACAGAAACGCCACTATAATAATTATCCATTAATACCCTAATATCTACACCTAATCTCATTTAATTATATTTATTTATACTTTTTAAAAAATTATCAATTCTTTCTTTAAAATTATTTAAAGAAAAATTTTTAGAATGTTCCCTTATTTTATTGCTATCCCAAATATTTTTAGATTCAGTACAAAATTTTTGTACACAAGATTTAAGTGATGCAACGCTTTGTTCTTCAAAAAATAAACCAGTCTCACCTTCAATTACAGTCTCTAGTGCTCCTCCTTTTTTATAAGCAATAACGGGACGACCAGAGGCCATAGCTTCAACCTTTGATATGCCAAAATCTTCTTCTTGAGGATGAATAAAGGCTAGGCATTTGCTGAACAATTCCGCCTTCAATTCATCATTTACTCGACCCAAAAACTCAATATTAGGACAATTTTGAGCGATTTTCTTTAATCTCTTAAAATCAACACCATCTCCAAAAACTTTTAACTTATAATCAGGCCCTAACTGCTTAAAAGCTTCAATAGCCAAATCTACCCTTTTATAAGGAGCCAAGCGACAACCAATCAAGAAATAATCCCCTAATTCCTTGCTAATAAAGAATTTATCAGTCTCTACTGGAGGGTAAATAAGTTCAGAGTCTCTTTTATAGTATTTTTTTATTCTAGCTTGAACTGTTTTAGAGTTGGCTATGAAATAATCAACCCGATCAGCAGCTAACCTATCCCAAATCCTGATTTTACTTAGAATCATGGAGGCTATTTTTTTAAGAAACTTATTGTAAGGTAATTCATTGATATATTGATGGGTATCACTCCATAGATATCTAGTTGGAGTATGACAATAACAAACATGGACTGTATTGGGAGTTGTTATAACACCCTTGGCAAAGGAACTAGTATCAGAAATAACTAAATCATATTCTCGCAAATCAAAAAATTCAACAGCCATTGGCATTAATGGTAGATACCATTGATAAAAACGAACACCACCAGGCATTCTTTGAATAATCGAAGAGTCTATCCTTCTATCAGGATAGCGATGCTCAACATTCTTCTTGTCATAAAGAAGAGTGTAAATAGGGGCATCTTGAAACATTTCAGAGAAAATCTCTAAAACTTTTTCAGCTCCACCATCTTGAGCTAAATGATCATGTATTAAAGCTACTTTCATATTTATTTTTTTAAAAATTTTCTTTGCCTTAAAGCCTCATAGACAATAATGCCAGCACTAACTGAAACATTTAAAGAATCAACACCCTCTATCATTGGAATTCTAATATTTTTTACTTTATTTTTTTGCCAAGAATCACTTATTCCAAAAGACTCCGTTCCAAAAACAATAGCAGATGGGCCAGTAAAATCAACTTCAAAATGACTCTTACTACCCTTTAAGGTTGTAATAAAAATATCTAAATTATTTTTTTTTAACCAAGAAAACGTCTCAGAAACAGAAGATAAAACTAAGGGCATTGAAAAAATAAAACCAGTGCTAGAACGAATAACATTAGGGCTGTAAATATCGGTTTTTTGATCGTTTAAAATAAGCAAATCAACACCAGCTACATAAGCAGTTCTAATAATAGCCCCCAAATTACCAGGTTTTTCTACCGACTCTAAAATTAAAATTAAAGGATTTTTTTTAAGCTTAATATCTTCTAATTTAAAAAACTTTGATTTTAAAACAGCTAAACAGCCATCAGGATTTTTTTTGTAAGAAATTTTTTCAAAAACCTTTTTAGAAACTTGGAAATTTCTTTTTGAATTACTTTTTATAATTGAAATGATTTCTTCATTCTTATTAAAATCTGGACAATAAAAAAACTCTTCTATTTCCCATGACAAACGAATTGCTTCTTCAATCTCTCTTTGTCCATCAACCACGATTATGCCTGCTCTTTGCCTATCTCGACCATCTTTAACGAGTTTAGCAATATCTTTAATTCTTTGATTAGCTGGACTATTTATTTCTATAGTACTATTCATAATTATTCTGCCTTTCTATTTTTAATAATAGCTAAAGGAGTCCTAAATAAAATAGATAAATCTAAAAGTAAAGACCAATTTTCTATATAATAAACATCTAATTTAACCTCTTCTTCAAAAAGAAGATCACTTCTACCGGAAACCTGCGCTAAACCAGTTATACCTGGCTTAACTGTTAAGGTTTTTTTATGATGTTGCTCATATTTAGCTACTTCTTCTGGTAAATGAGGTCTTGGACCAACCAAGCTCATTCTACCCATAAAAACTAAAAACAATTCAGGCAATTCATCAATACTCCATCTTCTAATAAATTTACCAACCCTAGTAACTCTAGGATCATCAGCTATTTTGACCATTGGACCATCCTTTCTCAGGTTTTTGTCCATCAATTCATTATAACGCATGCTATCCATTCCAGGCAACATTGATCTAAATTTAAAATATTTAAAAAGCTTACCACCTTGACCAACTCTAAAAACAGGAGAGCCGTCATCTCTTTTAGAGAAAAATATTGGACCACTAGAATCAATTTTAATTAAAATTATTGTTAAAATAATTACCGGAGAAAATAATATTATAAAAATCGAAGAAACAAAAACATCAAAAATTCTTTTTACTATTCTTCCCCAACCATCAAGAGTAGTTTTTTTAACCTCAACTACTGGCACTCCAGCCATCTCAGAAACCTCTGTTCTTAAAACTTTAACCTCTAAAAGATCAGCTACATATCTAAAAATTACATGATGCTCGTTAGCAAAATCATACAATCTCAAGGTTTCAACCTTACTTAAATTAGGGTCTGTTTGAATTATCTCATCTACTCTCTCCTCTTTTTTATCGTTGTTACCATTAAACTCCTTAATAAATTCTGAAAGCTCTTTAGAAGTGTCTAAAGAAAAATCTCTGACTCTTTTCACCACCTTAAAACCAGAATATTTGTTACTAAAAAAATCTCTAATTAAATTATCGCCTGTTTTACTAGAACCAACTAAAATTATATTTTTAACACCAATTCCGCTAGCGTAAAGTATTTTCTGAATCCAATGAATTATAGCTCTGTAAAAGGAAATGTATACAATAGACAAAAGCCAAGCAATAAGAACTATAAAACGAGAATCAAAAAGTTCTCTTTGAAAAAATATCAAAATAGCCACCAAAGCAAAGCCAGCTGAACAAGCTAAAAAGATTCTATAGATTTCCTGACTTAAACGACGACGATTGAAAGAATAAAGAGAAGAAAAGGCAAAAATTAAAACCCACAAAGAAGCCACTACCAAAACTGCTTTAAAATATTCACCAAATGGCAAATTAAAAATAATTGGTCGAAAATTAGTAGCAAAACTAGAAAATCTAATATAATAAGCTGAAATACCAGCCAAAACCAAAATCAAAAAATCTAATGGTACCAAAATAAAAGAAAAGAAAAGTTCTGATTTCTTCATAAAAAATATTAATTTTAATTTAATTAAGTATAAGAATAAGCCGGATTCTGTCGAGGATGATTATTTATCTAGACTTATTGTTACCAATAAGTTCTGGCGAGTTACTTTTTACGTATAAATACGCTTTACTCTTGCTCCCTGACAGGGTTTACCATGACACTTCCGTCACCGGAAGGCAAATATTGTGGCTCAAAAACCTCAATAAACTTTTCACCTTTTACTACCGAAGTAGTTAGTATTGTCTCTGTGGCACTTTCCCTAAGCTCACGCTCGGTGGGCGTTACCCACTGTCATCACGAATTCCCTTGGAATCCCAGGAGTCCGGACTTTCCTCTTTTCTTGTTAAAAATAACAAAAAAAGCAATCATCTACTTTAACTTAATTATATAAATAATACTAAAATTAAGGCTAAAAGTCAATTTAAAAAAAAGAACGCCCATTTATATTGGGCGTTCACAAAAATTATATCAAAACTATTCTTCATGACAAAGATTGTGCTCCTCTAAAGCCATAGCATCGAGCTCTTCATGACTCAAATCAAAAAAACTTAACCTTATTTATTTTCCGGCTGAAATAAAGTTTTCTTGTTTAAATAAACAGTATTAACATCAAGACCATCTAAGACACCAGACCACAAACTAATTTCATCCAAATAAGAATTACCACTCGCTGAAGAAATCACAATTTTATCAATCAAATCATAATCAAGCCAATTTTTATTAACTCTTTTTCTTAAAAATCCATCAATATATAAACTCAATTCAAATCTATAGTAATCATAAACCAAGACAAGGTGATGCCAATCATTGTTGTTTAGATTAAGATTGGATATATCTTCATCAATTTGACAGGTCAAATCATTGAAGTGATAAAAAAGATTGTTTTCTAAATTAATTCCAAAAATATTTTTATTTTCTGAAACAAGTTTAAGATTAAAAGAACTTAGTAAGTTTTCAATTGAATTTCTCTTTATCCAAAAAGACAAAGATAAGTCTGGTTTTTCTTTAGTTCTTGCAATAGAGCCATTAATAGAAAATTCAGTTCCCGAACTTATATTCAAATAAAGGTTACTTTCTTCTTGCAACAAAAAATTTTTATCTATTTTTAATTCAGATTTTAAATCACTCTCACTTAGATTATAAATAACAATTTTATCATTTTCTATTTCCTGAAAATAATTATCATCAAAGTTAAAATAAGAAACTTGTTGAGGTTCTTTAAATCGCCTATTTTGGCAATCAAAAGAATTAAAAGATAAATTTTTCTGATAAAAACTTAAAATTTCTGATTGTTTTAATGGTTTTTTAAATATTGTAATTTCATCAAAAATAGTTTCATTACCCGTAGCAACCAAGGCCAAGCTATCAACTTCAGTTATAAAATTAGGACCAATATTTTTTCTTAGAACCTCTACACCATCACTATACAAAGCCCAATAATCAGAAGATTTATTAACCACTAAAGCAAATTGATGCCACTCATTTCCAACCGGCCATTTAAGATCATCTAAACGCTGAGGAACATTGGGTAATCCCCTAAACTCTGAATAAGACCTATAAAACTGAATCTGAAAATAAGAATTATTACTAGAATTAAAAAATTTAACATTTGGTCGAGAATTAAGATAAGGTAACTTATATTTAAATAATAAGGTAAAACTATTAGAATCAAAAAGTTCATTAATTTTAGTACTTATACTATTTTGACTTTGATGATGACTAATTGAACAACTATTTTCTTCCATCAACCAAGAAATATCTAAATTATCAATATTATTATTGCCAGCAAAATCATAAGCTAAATCACCCTGACATTCATTAAAATGCCACAAATTTATAATATCTTTTACAGTTAAAGCTTCATCTAAGCAATAGTTATAATCATAAATATTATTTTCAGATTCCTCTTCTTCGTATTCTTCTCCGTTATCGACCTCTTCATCTCCTTCTTCTTCGCTATTTTGATCATCAAGATTGCAATAATCACCCTGAAGTTTGCTCAAATCAAGTAAAACAAAATCAAAAAAATTATTTTTGGTATTAAAACCATTACCCAAAAAGAAATGCCCACAATCTTCAGCCATTAAAATAGCACTGGAATCAGCTTGCGCTTTTCTAATTAAAAGGTGATTATTTAAAATTTCTGAAGCTGGTAAAACTTGATAATAAGTAGCGTTGCCATAACCAACCTTATCAACAATATCCTCATCATTGTCGCTAGATACCACGCCAGTAGACAAATATATAGTATAAGCATCACCCGTATAAGTAAATTCACTACGATTTACTATAGCCTGAGCCTTATTTAAAATCTCGGCTGAAGCATCAGATCGAGTAATTAAATATTTGCCCTTGGCTGGAATTACAAGACCACCCGGATAAGAAGCGTCAGATAGATTTCCGAATCTCAACATTAAATAAGGGCTTATACCAGTTTTTGTTTTATACAAACGATAAGAACTTTCCTCTAAATTAATGTCGACCTCATTAGGATTATATAGCTCAATATAATCATCTTTGTCGGTGGCATAAATTTTACTTATCAGAAGAGATAAAGGCGCTTCGGTTTGATTATCTTCTTGATTATCATTCTGTTGTTCGTTTTCAATAGAACTATTATTTGTATTTTCTGCATCATTACTAGTATCATCATTTAAATTATTTGTATCGTTTGTATTATTAGAATTATTATTTTCTGTTTGACTATTATTTTGATTTTCCGCACTTGTTAAATTTATCAAAACAAAATCGAATAAATTATTATGACTATCATAAGAATTTCCCAAATTAAAATCAGACCCATATTCCTTCATATTAGAAGAGGTAGAGTCAATTTTTGCCTTACGTACCAATAAGTGATTATCTAGAATTTCTAAAGCTGGAAATCTTTCAAAATATTTAGCGCCACCAAAGCCTATTTTATCAACAATATCTTCATCGTCATCATTAGAGATAACACCACCAGATAAATAAATAGTATAGGCTTTACCCGTGAAAGAAAATTCAGTCCTACTAGCTATAGCATGCGCTTTATTTTTTATTTCTTCAGAAGCTGAGCCTCTGGCTATCATGTATTTACCTTTGGCTGGGATTATTACTCCTTTCGGATAGCTTCCATCACTTAAATTGCCGATACGCATCATAAGCGATGGTGTGAGCGATGTTTTAGCTTTATACAATCTAACACCTGCCTCCTCTAAATCAATATCTACATTATTGGGGTTATATATCTCCACATAATCATCACTTAAAGTGGCATAAACCCTACTAATTAATAGATTTTTTTTAAAAATATCAAAATTTTCAATACTACTTAAAAAAACATCAGATGGATTATTGTTAACTTCATCTTTAAGATCGTCGGAATTTAAAACAGAAGATTCTTCTGAATTAATTTTAGAACTAAAAACATCAGTGGAAGTATTAAAACTTGCCAAAGAACTATCAACACTAATCAAGCTTTTTAAATTTTTTAATAAACTCAAATCACTCTGATCATCACTGCTAAGTTTATTATTTTTTATATCTTCACTAGGAGGCTTTGATTCAACAGGCAAATCATCTCCATCTAAAGAAAAATCGTCACTTATTCTTGTGTCAAAATCATCTATCACCTCACTATTTTTATCATTAAAAGAAATATATTCACTTTTATCATTTCTAAAAATAGCAGCAATTTTATCAAAAATTTTATTCACAGAAGACAAGGGATTATTTATTAAACTCCATTTAAAAACCATAGCCACCTCAGGAACATTTCCTCTAACTTCCTCGTCAGAAAAATCACTACTAAGTTCAATATCAATTTCAACGTCATCCAAATTTTCTTGCCAAAATTGAGTCAGAGGAAAGAAAAAATATCTCTCACCATCATACTCATAACCAGAGTTAAAACCAATTAATTCCGGAAAAGGAATAAGGGTTTCTTTATTGGCCGAAATTTTAGAAAATTCATAATCCCTAGACAAACAATCTCCATTATTTTTATTTTGCACACTGTAATTATCAAAACCATCGGGCGTTATATTAATAGCATAAAAACGTGGATCATACTCCAAAGAAGAAAGATTGAAGGGATTAGAAATATTAGCACTTTCATATATTTTCTCAGTCAAACCAACGCAGGTCCACTCGCCGCTAGAAGGACCTTTTTGTTTTTTAAAATCAAAGTCATAAGATAAATTTTGCTCAGCTAAGGTTTTAGCTATTTGTACTATTTTCAATCTTTGAATTTCGCTAATATTCTTTGGAATTTTAGCCCCAAGCAACTCTTCCCCATTTTTAGTATTAATGAAACGATTAGCCGGAACTTTAATTAAACCCCTAGGCATAGCTTCAACAATATAGTCTTGCCCATCTTCTTTGCCAATATAGATTGCCACATGGCCAGTGTAGATGTTTTTAAGCATCTTATTTTCAACCACCACCAACTGATCAGTATTATAACCATACAAGTTGCCATTACCAGAGGTTCGATATAGTAAAGTTCCAACCGGCATAGCTTTAGCTGACTGACAAGTAAAAAAACCTAAAAACAAAACGCTAATAAATAGCGCTTGTCGGTTTTTAAATAAAAACCTTAAAATCATAGCTCCAAAAAATTAATTTGTATTTAAATCATAGCTTTCAAAAAGCTAATCCTAGCTTGAAAAATTATAGTAGTCCTCCCATTCTACCTGACTTATTTCTGGATAAGCGTAATTCTTATCTGAATAAGAATTTAAAATATCAGCTATTAAAAATTTACTAAATTTATCAGATTCTTCATGAAAATATAGTTTCTGTAATAAACTAGAATAATCCTCTTTTAAATTTTCAGATAAAAAATCAGCTAAAGAAAAAATAATTAAACTACGCAAATCATAATTATTAAACTTCAAAAAAATTTTCTCTAAAACACTCGCATATTCTAAACGATAATCATCACTAACCAAGGAATAATAATTACTAGAACTAATTTTTGAAACGAAATCTTTAATTAAGGAAACGTCTGATGATTTATTTAATATTTCCAAAACCAAATCAGAGCTAAGCTCATTTAATATAAGCAAAAAAGATAAAGATTCTTTAATCTCAGAAGAATTAAGCTTTCCATCTAAAATTTCAAATCTCAACTCATCAAGATATTGAGCATAATCCAAGTCAGTTTTAAAACTTAAGATTAGTCTCTGCTTGATTTGATGTGAACCTTCTGGGTTATTAATAAATTTCTGAGCTTTACCCAAAAAATACTCTAAATCAATAATTTCACTTTTTAAAATTATACCCAAAGCTCTTAACCTCCAATTTAAATTATCATTTTCATTAAAAATAACTCGAATTAGGCGATTAAATATTCTTTTATTATTTAAAGATTCAGATATCACCTTCTCATAATTTAACTGCTCAAAATAACAAAAATCTCGACAATCTGAATTATTATAAACAGAAACAGCCAAACGATTAATGGCAATTGAAGCTTTTATACTCTGTGGCCAAAATCTCCACCACGAGCCATAAAAACTAAAAAATAAAAAAACAAAAACAAATAAAAGTAAAGCTAAAAGAAAAATTAAAACTTTCTTCTTGAAGATTGCTACTTTTTTTAATTTAACCAAAACGAGCAATAATTTTTTCATATTTTAAAAATTAATAAAAATCTTGGGCGCGTTTATTAAAAACTTTTTATTTCTAAAAAAGAAAAATCAATTTTAATAATAAAAAATAAATAAGCGCGCCGAATCGTTTTCTTTTATTATTTAAATAATAAAAAATATTACTTTAAAAACGAACAAGATCATGTTGAATTTAAAATAACAAAAGAGCCCTGACGGCTCTTTAAACTAAAAATAAAAAATAACTAAACACAATGTTTAGTTATTCTGTATTCTTTTATTTTTAAAAATAAATTATTTAATATTCTTTAAATCACTCTTTATCATTTCCACTATCTCCGGAAATTCCGAAACTTTAAAGTGCCCATTTTTACCATTTAAAATAATAATATTGGCTTTTTTTAATTTTTTTCTATATTTTTCAGCATGGAATACTGGCACAACTTCATCATCTTGAGAAAAAAGCAGATTTACATTACTTGAACAATTGTCCAGCCTTGATAAACTGGTCGGTAATTTAAAGCCACCGACCAAATCCTCGCCTGGCAAAGAATTGTCATAAGGAGGACAAATTAAATAAAGTGACAAAATTTTTTTAGGAAATTTATTTTCTGATAAATACTTAGCTAAAAATATTCCGCCCAAAGAGCCACCTATCAAAATTATATTATTTTTTAGATATGGAAAATGTCTTTCAAAATGGATTTTCCAATCTTCATATTTAGCATTATCAGCTAGTGGCATGCGAGGCTTGATAATATCAAATTTATTTCCCAAACTATTTTTTAAAAATGCTCCGTGCCATTTATTTTTTTCTTCAAGAGGAATCTCACGGTTTTTCAAAAAATTTAAATAATCCTTTCTGTTTTTAAAAGTTTCACCACCGTGAATATATAGTATTTGTAATTTATTTTTCATAATAAATAGTTAAGAAGTTATAATATTTTTTATATCCTCCAAATCATCATTTAAATCCTTCTTATTAATAAAATCAAGCTTCATACCATCACCTTTATACCTAGGAACAACATGAAAATGAAGATGAAAAACTTCTTGTCCCGCTTCTTTTCCTGAATTATTGGCAATATTTATAGCGTCAGCTCCTAACTTTTCTTTAGCTAGTTTAGCAATTTTTTTAGAAATTTTAATAATGTGAGATAAAATTTCGTCAGGACAATCTAAAACATTTTCAAAATGCTCTTTAGGTATGACCAATAAATGACCTCTTGAAGCTGGGTTAATATTTAAAAAAACTTTAACCACCTCGTCCTCGTAAATATCCGTACTAGGGATCTCTCCTTTAATTATTTTACAAAAAACACAATCATTCATATCAAAAAATTAATAATTAAAATTTAAATTAGGTTCAATTATATTTTTTACTCTTTCACAATCACTATTTTTACAATAAGAAACTAACAACAACCAACTATTATTAAACATTTTAGGATAAATTTCTGAATTACCATCACAAAAACCAAAATCTCTCTGGAAATCTCTAAAATCATTATATCTCATCTTGTTTGGTATTAGCACGACCTTATAGCTAGATAATTCCTCTCCCTTATAAATAAAATTATAAACTATTTTATTTGAACCTTCAAATTTACTAATTAAATTCTCAAAATAAACTGGATTATAAATTTGTCCGCAAGATAAGTTAGCAGATTTAAAATAATTTAAATCATAATCAAAAAGTTCGGTAGTCTTGGATATCTTAATTGGCTCGCCATCAGTAGTATAAAAAAGTGGCCCAGAGGCTGAATTTTCATCTCTGATTTCTTTTAACTGATTTACGCCAGCTATTCCCTTGTGAATGTCTGGAATTATGGAAGTATTTTCTTTTTCTTCCTTGTCTTTATTTTGCCAAAAATAAAAGAAACCAACAGCTAAAAATATAGATAATAAAATTAAAATTTTTTTCATATTTTATATTTTTTAACAATAAATACTAATCAAATTATTGATGTTTAATTTGAAAATCACCAACAATAGCCTCTAATATATCATGAAAACTTAATATTCCCAAAATTTTACTACTCGTCTTATCAAAAACAATTGCAATCTTAATAGATGATTTTTTAAGACGATCAATAGCCACTAAGGAAGGTAAGTTAGCATCTATATATATTATCGGTTGTACTAAATTTTTTAAATAAACATCCCTATCTCTGTAAGTCAATAAATGATTTAATATATCATTAGTTTCAACTGCCCCAACGGGGCTATTTAGATCTCCATTTTTAACAGGAAAAATGGTCGCATCACTTGTTTTAATTTTATTTTTAATTTTTGAAATAGAATCATTAACATCCACCCAAACAATTTCTTCATTAGGCGTTATAAAGTCTTTTATAGGACGATTTCCTAAAAAAAATATATTTTCAACCATTTTTAGTTCCGACTTTTCAAAAGCGCCACTCTCAATACCCTCTGCCATTAAAAGCTTTATTTCTTCTTCAGAGACAACATTTTCTGGAGCTATTTTAACATGTAAAAGCTTAAGCAATCTTTTAGTAGAAAAGCTTAACAACCTCACTAAAGGCCTAGAAATTTTCATTAAAATCGTTATTGTGCCAGCCACTCTCAAGGATAATTTTTCTGAATTTGACAAAGCTATTTGTTTTGGAACTAACTCACCTATAACAAGTGAAAAGTATGTAATAATTACAACAACCAATACCACACTAATTGACTCACTATAGCCAGATAGAAATGCAACTTTTGAAAAATAATTTTCAAGATATTCTGAAATTGTAGCACCACCAAAAGCTCCGGCAAAAATACCAATCGTAGTAATAGCTATTTGAATAGTGGAAAGCATTTCTGGAGACTGACGAACTAAGGCAAGGGCCTTTTGAGCCTTCCTATTGCCTTTTTGACTTAAATACTTAAGACGACTTTTTTTAACGCTTAAAAGGGCTATTTCAGATAAGGCAAAATAAGCATTCAGCATTATAAGGGCAAATATTAATATAATCTCAAGCATTAACATGGGTATATAAAATAATATTACAAATAAATTTTAACAACATATAATTTACAGGCGATAGAAATCCTTAGCCACTAAACCAAGCCAAAGCATGTCAATAACAAAAAACACAGGAAGAGCAATTGCATACAATTTTATAAACATATTATTTGTTTAAATAAATTAATCGCAAAAATTAGGTTTTAGTATTTCATCTGGAAAATTGTATTCAGTTCTCATTTTTTCACAATCAATGCTTCCATTTCCGTCATACACAACCTCCCATATATTTCCAAATTGTACAGCTAAAAATAAACCTCCAGCTGAAAACTCTGGACCAAATTTAACACTTCCAGCAACATGGCTTTCAATTTGTTTTGTGATATTAACAATCACTTCTTCGGTTGATTTACTATATTTGTTCGCCAGAAAATATTGAATTTCTTCTTCAATATTAGCATAGCATTTTTCCTCCCATACTCGAAGACACTCATTTTTAGGTTCACACCAAGAATATCCAGCCGATCCAATACAACCATGCTCATCTTTATCTCCGCCAACAATTTGACCAATATCTTCGGAAAAAGATTCTTCACCATGTCGACATTGACGTGGATAACTTTCCATAACCGGATTTCCAGCTGCCACACATTCTTCAAAATTACTTACATTAAACTGATTATCCCTTTCTCTATTTTCTTTTATCTTGGACATAACAATAAAAAAAATAACAAGCAAAACAAGAATAATTGACAAAATAGTTATCAAAAAATTCTTTGTTGTTAGTTTTGTGTTCATAATTTTAAAAATTAATTAATTATTTTCCAAATAATCAATCTTTTTAGCTAGAAAACATGTGTGATTATTATGTTTTAACTATATTTATTACCACATCCCACCCAAAATACAATCAAGAGTATCTGTCCCCAAATGTAGAATGCATCCAACAGCAACTGCGCGCCACTTCCAAGATGGAATAAATAGCATTAAAAAATAAATAATCAAAGCCCAAACAGTATGTAAAGGATGAAAACCAATACTACAACGACTGGGGTCAAGAGTTGGAATAGCTAAGAGATGGTCTAAATCTATTAAAATGGTAGCGACCATTATTAGTCCCGCAATTTTCCATTTTTCTTTAAAAAATAAATAGGCGAATATAAATGGAAATAAAAAATGAAGAGAATAATGTATTACATGTCTTATAATTTCGTAGTTGTCCATAGAAAAGTATTTCTGGCTTATTTGCTTTTACGAAAAATAGTCTCAGTGTTAGCACGGTCAGTAAGATATTTTTTGCCATCGGAAGATTCTAATTTCAGTTGTCCGATTTTTTCGGACAACTGATAATAACCATCTAAAACAAGTTTTTTCTTCAGATCACTCCAATATTTTCTTGATCTTTCAGTTTTGGTTAGAACTTCTATTATATCAATAATCGAAAACCACCATTCATTATTATGAATAATTTTTCTTATTTCTTTTCTTTGAAATATTGCTATTTTTGTTATTTTTTCTTGATTCATAAGCATATTATAGCATATTTTTGGGTAAAATAAAAGAGCGAAAACGCTCTTAGAAAATATTTTTTGAATTACGTATAATGCGTGCGCTTGATCTGAAGTCGCTAGATCAAAACATGGTTTTGAGATGGCGATTTAAAATAAATAAACTACCCTAGTGATTCCAGTTTTTCGATATTATTATTTAGTAAAAGTGACCTCATCTGACTTATTGCCGTATTATTTAATTTTAAAATTCTCTCTTGCTGAGAAAGACCATCATTGATTAATAAAGCATTTATGCTTTCTAAATTGGACAAAACTACCAACTGTTCAATTGAAGCGTAATCTCTAATATTTCCTTTCAGTTTTGGATTTTGATCACGCCATATTTTTGCGGTTATTCCAAATAATGCTACATTAAGCAAATCTGCCTCATTGGCATACTTCATATTAATTTGACTTTTTGTTAACTCATGCGGAATTAAATTATTTTTGATGGCATCAGTATGAATTTTATAATTAATCTTTGCAAGTGTTCTTTGAATATCCCATCCTAGCTTTAGGCTTTTCTCTTCATTTTCTTTAAGACGTTGAAATTCTTTAATGAGATAAATTTTGAATTCCGCGCTAATCCACATTCCAAACTCAAAAGCAATATCTCTATGCGCATAGGTTCCACCGTATCTTCCTGTTATAGCCTTTAATCCTATAGCTTTTGTTTTCCTGGTCCATTCTTTTACGCTTATTTTATAATTATTTAAACCCGCTTTACTTTTAATTATGGCAAATTCGCCATAATTAAAATTTGGATTATAAATTCTTTCCCAAATACCCAAAAATTCAACCGTATTTCTATTTCTCAACCAGTCGGAAATAAAAAAATCACCATCTTTAGCCTTAACCATATCAGTTAAGGAAATATAATCATAGACAGAATCATCTTGTTTTATAATTGTGATTTTGGTTCCTTTTACATTTATAGTCTTATTTTTTGGCATATTTTTTGCATTTATATACTATATTATAGCATATTTTAAGCAAAAATAAAAGAGCAAATTTGCCCTAATTTTAACATAATTTAAAAAAATAAATGAAATTTTGAATAGACGTCGGTTTTGCGAAGTGTTGCGAAGCGAAGCGAAGAAACACTTTGCCCAACAGCGCTGGTAAGCGCACGCATTGAGTAAAATTTTGAGCTCGCGAAGCGAGCAACATTTTGCTCAACGTTAGGCATATCCGAAGTTTTTCTAAAGCGTAGCGGAGGAAAAATTTGGGAGAGAAAATTTTGCTTTCCTTAATTTATTATAAGGTGCAAAATTTTTGAACCGGATATGCCTTGTTATGTGATGTAAAATTCTTTTTCTTTTTTAAATTTGCTTTTATTCTAAATGATAAATAAGTTTTTTGTTTTTGATTTTGGGCAGAGGGGTAAGGGGTGAATGCTCAAAATCAAAAACTCCTTGCTTGTTTTGCAATTAAAAAGTCGAGGCAAATGATAATGACTTTATATAATTTTCCATAAATTTCCAATCGGGTTTTCCATTTTTATCAACTGGTAATTTAATTTTTTCAAAAGGTAATCTCATAAGCCTTACCTGTCTACCATATGCGTATTTGTATTTTAGCTTACTCAACACGGTTACTAAAAACAATGAACTATATTTATCAAGATCAAAACCTATCGGCAAGAGAGTGTGTATGTTGTCATCACTAAAATATTTATAATCGTGATAAAAAACATTAAAAAACATATCTACAGTTATTTTATTTTCAAATATCTTTTTTTTGTCTTTAAATTCTTCAAAGGATATATATTCGGCTATGCCATTATTATTTTCACCAGCTGTCACGAGCGGCATATTTCCTTCTATTCTATCGAGCTTCGTCAACCTTTCTCCTTTTTCAAAATTAAACAAATCTCCCAAACTAAATGATTTCCAATCACCAGTATTTAATGATTGTATTGCCTTATTAGAATTTTTATTTTTCAACAAAAATTCTACCATTTCGCTTTTTCCATTTTTAAATAAAAATGAAGCTACTTTTATGGTATTTTGTATAAACTCTAATTCATTAAGATTTGAAAAATCCGTTTCAAGATATGCCTCAGCACACCATTCATCATCTGCAGTAACCTTTTTACGTATTCCAAAGCCTGCAATTTCCTTTTTACTTGAAAAAGCAGCAATCCAATTCTCTTTTATTTCCAGCCATTTGTTTGTGGCAATTCTGCCCTCTTTCTTGTCTTTTCTAAATCCATCATTTTTCCAATATCCAAACCAACTTTCATGATGTTTATCGCTGTCATGTGGCGTGTGCGCTGTAAAAACCATAATACAAGTAACTGTGCCGACGGGATAAAACAAATCATCAGGCATACTCATTACAGCCTCCAGTCTATGTTCACTTAAAAGCTTTTCTCGAAGTGGGTGTTTAGTATCAATAGCGACTGACATTGGGACAATGGCTATGCCTGTTGCATTTTTATTTAATCCATCAAGCATTCTTATTATAAAATCCCATTCGTGTAAATTATCTCCCTTTTGTGAATATGGCGGATTCATAAAACCAGCATTTGCTTTTCCTTGTATGCTTTTGAATAGGTCGTTATCAAAACATGACCCTTGATAAAGATTTGTTTTTCCATCACCACGTAAAATCATATTTGATACCGCAAGGGCAAACATTTGTGGTTCTTGCTCTATTCCAATTAATGAGTTTGATAAAATTCTTCTTTTTTCTTCAGCAGAAACTCTATCCGTCATCTTTTTCATCGCAGAAATAAGAAATCCGCCTGTCCCTGCGCATATATCAAGAACAACAGAATTTTTATCAAGCTTCGCTAATTCAGCAAATAGGTCGGTTATGTGTTTTGGCGTAAGAACTATACCAAGTCCCTTGCCATCACCACCAGTGTACCTAATAAATTCACCATAAAAATTACCAATGATATCAAAATCGTAATGGTCCTTTGTAAAAGGTTTTACATGAACATGCAAATCTTGAATAATATGTAAGAGTGGAGATTCATTTTTTTTTGCATCAATTTTTTGTAATTCAGGATGATGTTCAATAAAACTAAAAGCATTAATAACTGCTCTTTTTTTTGTTTCGTGCGTATCGCCCAGCTCTGCCTTCTCGATAATTTTTTTTATTGAATTGAATGTTTCTGCTGCCAATTCCTCGCCCTCATATTTTTTGTATGCAACCTCATATCCCTTATCCATTAGCGCAAGCAAAATACCGCTGACCAACAATGGTTTTTGAGCCTCCGTAACTTTTGCGTAATCGCGCATGTAATCGTGTAGCTCACGAGAAAATCTCATCAAATCTGAATGTCTCGATTTAGCCAATATAGGGTCAAATTTTGCACGATCAATATAGCGCTCCCATGTTAGTATCGTTTGAATTTTTTTATTATTTTCGTCTAATAGGTCTGTATATTTGGGGGATTTTTTTATAAATAAAAAAGTGCTAATTTTAATATCTACCTCATTTTCACCACTAATTCCAATAGCTATAACATTAAATTCTTTTGATAAATAGCTCCCATACAAAAGAGCGCCATCAACTGCATAATCTTTGTATAAATCTCTATTTTTTGATTCGTGATATTTTGTTTTAGCCTTACATTCTATAACTATCAAAAAATCATTGTCATCCTTTTTGCGAATAATAAATTCAGGCTTACCAAGTCCCGTACCTGACTTGCTTGCATTTTTTAATAATTTTTGAATGATTGGGTTGTCGCTTTTTTGTTCCTCAACAATGAAATTATCATTATCAAAAATACCCACTCTTGCAAGAAGTTTTCGAGATAAATTTTCAGTTTTTTTCTCATTAGGCATATGAAAATAATGTTATTTTTAATACTTGTATTATACCAAGAAATGAGGTTATTGAGAATTTATAAATAAATCGTTTTTTACTGCCCCTTTGTGGGCAGAAAAAACACCTTATACCCCTATATAAATAAATAAAAAAACTTATTTTTCTTTATTATAAAAAGCAAATTTAAAAAAGAAAAAGAATTTTATTTCACATAACGTTTCCTCGATATCTGAAGTTCTAAAAATACCTTATTAAAGTTAATAATTATTTTTTGAATTTGGGTGGAGGTTTTTGTAAAAAGCCGTAATCAGATATACGCTGTTAGCTGATGTATTTTTTTTCTTTTGTTTTCTAATAAGAAAACTTGTTTTAAAAAATTAATGAGCTAATCCCTAAGGGATTCTTTGATTTTATTTCCAAATAAATAAAATTTTACATGGGTTATGCCTGGAAATTCATCATCCGGCATAAAATTTCCATTTATTTTAAAAGAATAACCCAAGCCCTTATATGTACCAGAGCCACCATCATCTTGGGTCTCTGTCGCTATTGTAAAAATTGGTTTTTTAAAGTCAGAAAAAACTATATTATAATCTATAAAAATAATAATAATCCAAATGATTATAGAAAAAATAAAAGTTAATATAATAATTTTTTGAGAGTTTTTTTTCATTATTAAAATTTTTTAAACAATTGGGCGTTAGCCCAGAAAAGAAAAGGAATATTTCAGATAACTCGTTATTATGCGAACTATGTTCGCTTTTTATACCTAATATTGTATATTTTACGAATATATGCTATAATATACAAACATTAATTATATTAATATTATAAATTAATCCCCAAAAATATGCAAATTCAATTAAACTTGGTTGAAAGAGAATTAAAGATCAGAAACTACAGCCCTAGGACTATAAAAATATATCTTTTCGCTCTAAAGGAGTATTTTTTGTTCAAAAAAAGCAATTTTCATGTTTTTAATGAAGATATCACTAAAAATTTTCTACTAATTTACCAAGAAAAAATATCACCCCAAAGCCAAAGTATTTATATCGGGGCTATAAAATTTTATTATCATAATATAGCTAAAATAAATAAAAAAATAGAAATAAAAACACCTAAAAAAGCTAAAAAACTGCCAATTGTTTTCTCTAAAAATGAAATAGATTTAATTCTAAATTCTATTTCCAATCCAAAGCACAAATTAATGCTTTCTATCTCTTATGGCGCTGGGTTAAGAGTTGGAGAGTTAATCAATCTCAAAGTTCAAGATATAAATATTTCAGAGCTAACTATACACATAAAAAATGCTAAAGGACAAAAAGACAGAATAAGTTTGCTCCCCGAAAAAATAACTCCTGATTTACAAGAAATTATAAACAAAAAATCAAAAAATGATTATCTTTTTACTAGTGAACAAGGTAAAAAATTAACTACCAGAACTGCTCAAAAAATATTTGCCAGTGCCCTAAAAAAATCAAAAATAAAAAAAGACGCTAGCTTTCATTCACTACGTCATAGCTTCGCCACCCACCTTCTAGAAAATGGTGTTGATATTAGATATATTCAAAATCTTCTTGGGCATCAAAATATCCGTACTACTCAAATTTATACTCAAGTAAGCAACCCAAAAATAAAAAGCATTAAATCACCTTTGTAAATTGCCTTTATTTTTATTCTTGCTATAATAAAAACAATGGAAATAGTTAAATACAACAAGAAAAATTACTCTGAAATTATTAAAAAAACCGTTGATATTTTAAAAAGCGGTGGTATTTTTGTTTTCCCAACCGAAACTTGCTACGGACTAGGAGCTGATGCTACCAATAAAAAAGCTATAGCCAAATTATATAAATATAAAAAAAGACGTGAAGGAAAACCCTTGTCTATTGCAGTATCTGACGCGAAAATGGCTCAAAAATATGTTGAAATTAACGAAATTGCCCAAAATTTATATGATAATTACCTCCCCGGACCAATAACCGTGGTCTCCAAAAGTTTAGGCAAGGTAGTAAAAGAAGTTGAGTCTGAGTACGGCACACTGGGTATTAGAATTCCTGATCATCAATTAATTTTAGATATTATCAAAGAATTTGGCAAACCATTTACTGCTACTTCAGCCAATCCTTCATATTTACCCAAGCCATATAGTATAAAAAATTTACTAAAAACCGCCCCCCAGAAAAGCCAAGATTTGATTGATTTAATAATTGATGCCGGAGAACTAGAACAAAAAGAAACTTCAACTGTAGTTGACACTACCATGAACAATCTCAATGTTATGCGCCAAGGACAAATTGATTTTTCCAAACAAATCTCTCATAAAAAAGCAGTGCTCAAAGCCAAAACCACTAGCGCTCAAGAGATGCTCAATTTTGGTTCTATGAATATGTTGAAATTTATTGATGAGCCACTAGAGAGGCCTTTAGTTTTTTTCCTAATGGGTGAACTTGGAGCTGGCAAAACCCAATTTTCCAAAGGACTGGCCCAAAAACTGAAAATTAAAGAAATGGTTAAGTCCCCTAGTTTCACTATTTTAAATGAATATGATTACAAACTAGGACAAAGAAAAGGAAAATTTGTTCACATTGACACTTGGCGCTTAGAAAATATCAAAGACTTAGAGACTATTGGTATAGACAATTATTTGAAAGCAGATAATATTATTTCCATTGAATGGGCTGACAAATTTTTTACGGATTTAAAAAAGAAAATTAAAAATGCCAATGGAAAAATTATAAATATTTCCTTTAAATATTTAGACGAAGACTCACGAGAAATAGAAACCTATGAATAAAAAAACAAACAAAAAAGAAATAATTATTTTAGCAATTGATACTAGTTGTGATGACACCTCGGTGGCTGTTTTAAAAAACAGAATTGTTTTATCCAGCGTAGTCTCTTCACAAGTAGAGCTTCATCAAAAATGGGGCGGAGTTGTACCTGATATTGCCCGAAGAGCCCACAGAGAAAACATAGACAAGGTATACTTAGAAGCTTTAAAAAGAGCTAAAATAAAAGAAGAAGAAATTGACTTTTTTGCTGTTACTTATGGACCAGGGCTTGCTATTGCCTTAGAAGTTGGCGTTGATTTTGTTAAAATTTTAGCAAGCAGAAATAAAAAACCACTTGTCCCCATAAATCACATGGAAGGACATTTACTCTCTTCCCTGCTTTTAAACAAAAATAGCCAAGGAAAAATAAAAATAAATGAAGAAGAAAAATTATTTCCAGCTCTAGGACTTTTAATCTCAGGAAATCATAGTGAAATAGTTTATGTTAAACAAATTGGAGACTATAAAATACTAGGTGAAACGCTAGACGATGCCGCTGGAGAAGCTTTTGATAAAGTAGCTCGAATGCTAAATTTAGGCTACCCAGGCGGACCGATTATAAGTAGTTTAGCTGATAAAGCTAAAAATAATTGGAATAATCCTCAAAAAGCTTGGAAAGAAAAAGGTGGTAAAAAACCAGTATCAGAACTAGCTGGAACTTTTGGACTACCCATTCCAATGATGCGCTCTGGTGACTTTAATTTTAGTTTTTCTGGCCTTAAAACTGCTTGTTTATACAAAATTCAAGAATTGCGTCAAAAACATAAAAAAGACACTGCTTGGTCTTATAATTTTGCGCGAGAATTTATAAACGCTATATCCAGATCACTATCGCATAAGTTAATAAAAGCTATTGAAAAATACCCAGAAGTAAAGTCAGTTTTTATCGGCGGTGGGGTTAGTAACAATAAATATATCACTCGAGAAATCGGAAATATTGTCAGAAAATTAAATAAAAATTATTTTATACCGGAAAAAAAATTCCGCAGTGATAACGCTGCTATGATTGGAATTGCTGCTTATTACAATATCTTAAATAAAAAAAACCAGCTTGAAGCTGATAAAATATTAGAACTCGATCGAAAACCAATGTTAAGATTTTAAAACTATAATTTAAATTTATCTCTAACTTTCAAAAATTCTTCATTCGACAATCTCCTGCTTACATCTTTTTGCATTTCACCCAAGCCTTTAATTGATTTTTCCCAATCACTTCCCTCTAATTTATGGGGGATTAAATGATAATGAGCATGAGGTATAAGACGACCAAAAGAAGCTGAATCTATAAACTCATAACCCAAAGATCTGAAGTGATTAGCTACTTCAACCGCAAATTCATAAAACTTATCAACATTATCAATATCCCAAATAAACCTAAAATGTTTTTTAGGTATAACAATAGTGTGCCCCTCGGCAAATTGAGTAATATCTAAAAAAGCCAAAAAATCATCATTTTCATGAATTTTATAAGAAAGTATTTCTCCTTTCGCTATTTTACAAAAAACACAATTGTCCATATTTTGATTTTAAAAATTAACTTAATTTAAATCAAAAACTTCTTCCTTGCCACTTTTCATGTCCTTTATTTTATAAATCTTTTTATTAAACTCCTCTTCACCCAAAATCACAATCTTGCCTAATCCTTTTTTATTAGCATACTCCAGAGATTTGCCTATTTTTGTTATATTAAATCCTTGTTCAACTTTTTTGTTCAGCAATCTGAGTTTATTTGCTAAAATAAAACTTTCTCTTACTAGCTTTTCGCTTAATAATGGGAAATAATAATTATCTTGATAAATACTTTGTTCAGGTAAAATATTCCAAGATTCTAAAAATATTCTAAAAGTTTCATCTCCAGGAGCAAAACCAATAGCTGGAAAACTCTTAGAACCAAATATTTCAGCTAAACCGTTGTATCTTCCCCCGCCGAACATAGCACGATTGTTATCTTTATGATTATCAAAAATTTCAAATATTAAACCATCATAATAATCAAAACCCCTAATAAGCGAAGAAGAGAAAGACAAATACTGCTCATAACCCAAATCTGATAAATTCTGTATTATTTTTTTTATCTCCTCTATACTCTCTTTGTTTTGCAATTCTGGTATTTTCTTGACTAAATCATCAAGAGACTTAGCATTTAAAAAACTATCTATTTTTACAATATTATCATCTGACAAACCAATATCTTTCATAGCTTTAATAAAATCTTCTTTTGATAACTTGGCATATTTATCCATCAATCTAGTCAAAGCTATTTTTTTATCATTCTTTAAAACTAATAAAACAAATAAATCATCAATCAGTTTTCGACTGTTTATTTTTAAAACAAAAGAATCCTTTGGAGGATTAAAAGACAACATCAAATCTAATGATAGTTGTAAAATCTCCAAGTCAGACAAAAAATTGTTTTCTCCAAAAATATCACAATTTAACTGCCAAAATTCTCTATTTCTTCCTCTTTGTGGCTTTTCATTACGCACAAAATTGGCTATAGAAAATAATTTAAGTGGCTTAGGGCTAGATTGATAAATTTTAGAAACCATTCGAGAAACACTAGGAGTCATTTCGGGTCGAATAGCTAAATCTCTACCAGCTTGATCGGTAAAAACCATCAACTCTTTTATGCCAATATCTTCACCAGACTTAGCTCGATAAATATCAGCATTTTCTAAAATTGGAGTTAAATATTCCGAAAAACCATAAGACAAACAAACTTCTCGCCATTTTGAAAAAATATAATTTCTAACAAAAAATTCTTCTGGTAACCAGTCCTTTGTTCCTTTTACTTCTTGATTTGATAATATTTTAGACATATTTTTATATTAAATCACCATCTTGTCTTGTAATTTATTTTTAGCTAATATTTGAGCTTCTAATAAACTATCAAAAGTCCCGGCGTCAACCCAAGCACCATCAACCATGGCCACATCTAGCTCCCCTTTATCTAGGTAAATCTTATTAACATCAGTTATTTCTAACTCTCCTCGAGGAGATGGTTTTAAATTTCTAGCAATATCAACCACCTTATTATCATAAACATACAAACCAGTCACACAATAATTTGATTTTGGGTTTTGAGGCTTTTCTTCAATTGATATTGCCCTTCTATTTTCATCAAACTCAACCACACCAAATCTTTTTGGATCTGATACTTCTTTAGCAAAAACCTTGGCGCCACTTTTAAAATTTTTAATATCTTCGCTAAAATCATCTTCAAAAATATTATCACCCAGAATCATACAAACACTATCTTCGTCAATAAAATTTTGTCCTATCAAGAAAGATTGAGCTAAACCCTCTGGCTTATCTTGAATTTCATAAGTAAATTTTACACCAAAATCTTTGCCGCTACCAAGAAGGTTTAAATAATGACCAGCCTGTTCAGGCGCAACAATTATTAAAATATCCTTTATGCCAGCCTTAATAAGGGTGTTTAAGGGATAATAAATCATAGGACGATTATAAACTGGTAATAACTGTTTAGAGGTAACTTTAGTACAGGGTCGAAGTCGAGTAGCGCTTCCACCGGATAAAACAATTCCTTTCATAAGTAAAAATTATTATTTTAAATTAATTTAAATATTTTTTAAATATTCACCCAAAGCTTCTTGCCAACTTCTTAGATTAGGCAATTTAGAATTAGCCAACACTGAATACTTTGGTCTTCTAGCTGGACGAGGAAAACTTTCAGCTGAAACTGGGTTTATTTTAATATTAACATCTTTCATTCTAAAAAGTTCACGAGCTGCATCATACCAAATAGCTGGTCCACTATTTCTAACATGATAAATTCCATATTCCTTTTTGCTACCCAAAATATCAATTGTTTGACAAGCTAAATCTGGAGTATAAGTAAAACAGCTCAATTCTTCGTTAACAACACTTATTTCATTCTTATCTTTTGACAACTTCAACATCAAATCAAAAAAACTATCCTTAGAATCACCTGACCTTCCTTTTGGTCCAAACAATTTTGAAGTTCGAATAATATAATACTTTAATTTTTTATCTTTTAATTTTAACAACTCCTCCTCACCCCACAACTTAGTTAGACCGTATTTATTTACTGGACAAGGATTGTCATCTTCTCTAAAACCACCATTTTCCTTAAACTTCAAAAGGCAATCATCATTGCAAGCATCCTCATGACAAACATCACCACCAAAAACATAATCAGTTGAATAATGAACTAAAACAGAATTATTTTTAATAGCGGCTTTTCCTAAAAACTTTACAGCTTCGGAATTGATTTTTTTAGCCAATTTAAACTCATCTTCAAATTCTTCACATTTATCAACAGCGTTATAAGCGGCAGTATTAATAATAACATCAGGACCAATCTTTGATATCTTAGAAACTATAGAATCATAATCCAGCAGATCCAAATCCTTTCTACCAAAAGGCACTATTTGATTTAAACCAAATAATTCAGAATTTTTTATTAACTGAGTGCCTAAATTACCATCAGCCCCCAAAATCAAAATTTTACTCATATTTTTTATTTAGATCGATTATCTATAATTTTTTTCCACCAAGCAATATTATTTTTATACCAATCAATAGTACTCATCAATCCATCATTAAAACTTATTTTTGGTTCCCAGCCAAGATCTTTCTTGGCCTTAGAAAAATCTATAGCATAACGTAAATCGTGACCCAAGCGATCAGCAACATATTCAATCATATCGTCTCCTAAATTTAAAGTATCTAAAATCTTATGAGTTATATCAATATTTGTCATTTCATTGCCTCCACCCAAACAATAAGTTTCACCTATTTTACCATTCTTAATAATCATTTCGACTCCACTATTATGATCATCAACATGAATCCAGTCTCTAACATTTTTACCACTACCATAAACCGGCACTTTCTTTCCTGTAATAAGATTAGTTACAAACAAAGGAATTAATTTTTCTGGAAACTGATAGGGCCCATAATTATTAGAACAATTAGATATAGTAATTGGCAAATTATAGGTATGATAATAAGCTCGAACTAAATGATCGGAGGCAGCCTTAGAAGCACTATAAGGTGATCGAGGGTCGTAAGCTGTATTTTCATTAAACTTCTGATCATTTAAATTAAGAGAACCAAAAACCTCATCAGTTGAAACATGATGAAATCTAACATTTCCATTATTTTTAGCAGCCTCCAATAAAACCCTAGTTCCATCGATATTTGTTTTTATAAAATCAGAACTATTCGCTATCGATCTATCAACATGGCTTTCGGCCGCAAAATGAACTATTAATTCAACATTTTTCACTAAATCATTTACTAAATCAACATCACAAATATCACCATGAACAAATTCATAATTATGATTTTCAGAAACATCAATTAAATTATCTAAATTTCCAGCGTAAGTTAATTTGTCCAAATTAATAATAAAATCATCGGGATTATTTTTCAACCAATACCTAATAAAATTTGAACCTATAAAACCAGCACCACCGGTTACTAAAATTTTTTTCATAATTAAAATAAACTAAAGATTAAAATAAGCTAGAAAAAACGAGAAACCATGTCCCTAACAAACTGGTCATCGTTACTATTTATAGAACAAAAAGAACGAAATTCTTTTTTTAATAAACTAAAATATTCAAAATTTTTAAAATCATCAGAATTGAAAGTGGATAAAATCTTATCTAGCTTTTGAACAAAATTATTAATAGCTAAAGACAAGTTATTATAATTAAATGATTTATTTAAAAAAGCTAATTTAATTATTTCTCCAAAATCATTAAAAGATTTTAAATCATTAATTTCGGCTGAAAAAGATATCTTTCCCTTGCCATAAAAAGCTAAAGAACTTTGTTTTAGATTATACTTAAGGCTTTCAGCGTCATAAAGATCTTGACCAAAGGATTTTAGATCAAACAAAGACTCTTTAAAATTATCTACTATTTTTTTATATTTCAGGCGATCATCTTCGCTCATTTTTTTCTCATTAAGACCAGCGCTTATTTTAAAATAATTAAAAATATCAATAAACTCATTGTGATAAGAATAACCACCAGATCTGGCCTCTTCTCTTTTTAATTTTTCTAAAGAATGCTCTAGCTTCTTTTTAACCTCAATAATCTCTTTTTTTATTATTTCTCTAGCCTCTTTTTTCCCTTTGCCAAAAAACATACTTGGTTTAGAAAAATTTTCCAATTCATGCTTTAAAAAAGAAATAAAATCTTCTAACTCCTTAATAGAAGAAAACTTTTCACTTTCAATAATGCGATCAAGATCTTCACTAGCTAAATTATATTTTTCTGATTCAAAAGAAACCTCTCCCTTTTTAAAATCAAAATCAGTAAAAATAATTCTATCTCTTTTGATAGTTATTTTATTATCTTTATCAATATTAATTTCTTTTTCAGCAAAAAAATTATTCAAAACGTCCTTATTTTCCTCAAGAAAATCAGTGAAGCCATTTTTCAATTCTGTCGTATAATCAATAACTCTAACTTCGGGGTTATTTTTAAGCAATTCAGAAGATGCCTCGGTCAAAAAAGCCATTTTAATTGAATTTTCAAAATTTTTAACAATTTTTTCTTTATATAGAATTAAGTTTTGACGACGATTTCCCTCCAAATAATTGCCAGTTACAGAAAAAATGTTCATCTTTTTTTCTAAATCTCGATCATGTTCTAAGGCATAAAAAAACTCATTTTTTAAAACATCAAAAGTCTCTGACAAACCATGATTTTGAGCTAGGTTAAAAATATCAGAGTTAATAAAAATATTTTCTGGATTTGTTTTATAGTCACTAATTTTTAAATTTTCTATCTTTTCTCTAATTCCAACAACAACCTTTTTTCTTTGTTCTACAAAGTGCGGATCTCCTTCATCAAAAAACTCTAAAAGATCATCTTCTTTTTCTATCTTTTCCCGCTTAAGCGGTGAATCATGATATTCAACACCACCAGAAGAAGAATTATTATTCATCTCCCTTAAATTATCTCTTTCTTTTTTTGGCTTATCCCAATTTTCCATAATAATTAACTTATTTTGTATGGAGAATCCTCGTCCTCTTCCCAACGAATCTCATCAACCTCTTCTTTTTTGTCCTCTCCTTTGTATAATTTGTCAGGCAAATTTAAACTATAAGCTTCTTTATCGCCAACACATTTATAACCATGAACTACCCCAGGAGGAACCACTACCATACTTGGATTGTCTTCTCCGACTATAATCTTAATATTCTCTCCCTTAGTTTCACTATCATCCCTTCTATCCCAAAGATAAAGTTCAAAATTGCCCGGACCAACAAAAACAAAACAATCACTTTGATAAACATGTTCGTGAGGACCACGAACTATCCCTGGTTTAGTAACACTAATATAAGCCATTTGAGGTCTATATTTTGTTTCATCCAAACGATAAACCTCACTTAGCCACCCTCTTTGATCTTCATACTTGTTCAAATTTTTAATAACTACATCTTTGATCATATTTATTCTTATTATTAATTTATTTTAAACTAAATTGAGCTTAATTATATTATAACAGATAAAATTAAAATTTCAATTTTAATTAAATTTGCTTCTTGCCTTATTTTTTAATTTATGATACACTATCTCTAGCCACCCAGATGGTTGGTTTTTATGTTTATAATTTTATAAGGAAAATCGTAAAAATTAGCGAAAAACCTTGATATAACAATATGAAAAAGAGTATTCATCCTAAATACAACAAAGAAGCAAAGATCACCTGTGCTTGTGGTAATTCCTTTGTTACTGGTTCAACCGAAAATGAGATAAAAACAGAGCTTTGTTCAGCTTGCCACCCATTTTATACCGGAAAACAAAAATTAGTTGACACGGCTAACCGTGTTGGTAAATTCAAAGCTAAATTAGAAAAAAAAGACGATAAACGTATCGGCAAAACAGCTAAAAGAGCTGCTAAAAGCCAAAAGCAATTAGAAAAAAATAAATAGAAAATTGATAATAAATTAATAAAAGCTCTAAATAGAGCTTTTATTTTATCAATATGAAAAATTTTCAAGAAATAAAAGATAAATTTAAAGAATTGGAAAATAAACTAATTGACCCTCAAATAATATCCGACATGAGCCAATTAACTAAAATATCCAAAGAACATGCGAATCTAAAAAAATCGCATGATTTGATTTTAAAACTAGAAAAAATAGAAGAAAATATAAAAGATAATCTAGAAATAATAAGCTCAGAAAATGATCCCGAATTAAAAAAAATGGCCAACGAAGAATTAGAGCAGTTAAAATCAGAAAAAAATGAAGTTGAAGAAAAACTAAACGAAGAGCTTTTTCCAGCTGATCCCAATGATAAAAAAAATGTTATCATTGAAATAAGAGCTGGAGCTGGAGGTGATGAAGGAGCCTTATTTACAGCCGAACTTTTTAGAATGTACGCTAAATTTGCTGAAAATATGGGCTGGAAAAGTCAAATACTAAGCTCTAATGCTATTGGGATTGGTGGCTACAAAGAAATTATTTTCTCTATAGAAGGAAACGGCGTATATGGAAACCTGAAATACGAAGCTGGAACTCATCGCGTTCAAAGAGTGCCAGAAACAGAAAAACAAGGAAGAGTCCACACTTCAACCTCAACTGTAGTCGTTTTACCAGAAGCTGAAGAAGTTGATATTAAAATTGACCCTAACGAAATAAGAATAGATACCTTTTGCTCTTCTGGCCCTGGTGGACAAAGTGTAAATACAACCTATTCAGCCATTAGAGTAACACACATCCCCACAAACACCGTAGTTAGCTGTCAAGATGAAAAATCACAACATCAAAATAAAGAAAAAGCTTTACAAATCTTGCGCTCCAGGTTACTAGCCAAAGCCGAAGAAGAAAAAGCTCTAAAAGAATCTGCAGAAAGAAAAAGCCAGGTTGGCAGTGGTGATAGAAGTGACAAAATAAGAACATATAACTTTCCCCAAAGTCGCATAACAGACCACAGAATAAACAAATCATGGCACAATATTGACGAAATCATGAACGGACAAATTGAAGAAATAATTAAAGAATTAAAAAAACTCCAAAAAGAACAATCTTAATAGAATGACTATTAAAGAAAAAACAATAGAGGTTAGAAAAAAACTTCTTAAAAATGGGATTAAAAATTATACCTTAGAAAGTGAAATACTCATAAGCTTAGCCTTAAAAAAGGATAGGCTTTTTTTGATTGTTAATGATCAAAAAGAAGTAAAAGAAAAAGAAAACAATAAAATTGATCAAATAACCAAACAAAGATTGAAACTATATCCACTGGCATATATCAGCGGTAAAAGAAATTTTTTTGACTTAGAATTTGAAGTTAATAAAAATACCCTGATTCCCCGCCCAGAAAGCGAATTAATAATAGAAGAAATTGTAAAAAAAGAAAAACAAAATAAAAATAATAAAATATTTATTGACGTTGGAACAGGAAGCGGGTGCTTAATAATTAGTTTGGCTAAAATTTTATCAAAAAATAAAAAAAATTATTTTTATGGATTAGACGTTTGCCCTAAAGCCTTAAAAGTTGCTAAAAAAAACGCCAAAAAATACAATTTAAATAAAGTAATAAATTTTTATAAAAGTAATCTATTAAAAGAAATTATAAAATTAAATAATAAAAATAATTTTTTAAATAACAAGGAGTTAGTAATAATTGCAAACCTTCCCTATTTAACCAAGGAGGAAATAAGCGAATCTCCAACTATTAAATTCGAGCCCAAAAAAGCCTTATATGGCGGACCAGATGGTCTAGATTTTTATCGAAAAATGTTAAAGCAGATTAAAGAATTAAAAGAAAACAATAAAATAAAAACCGAAATCTATATGGAAATAAGTCCTTGGCAAAAAAATATATTAGTTAAAGACATTAAAAACATTTTAAAAAATATACCAACCGAAATAAAAACAATTAAAGATTTAAATAGAAAAAATAGATTAATTGTGCTTAAAGTTTAATTTATTTTTTATTCAAACCTCGTCATATAATAAAATTATTATTTTAACAAAAAAATAAATAAATTTGTCAAATAACAAAAAAAACCGCGAAAGGCGGTTTTTTTATATTTATTCTTTTTTTTAATCCTTAAGACAACGAACAGAAAAACCAACAACTAGACCATAATCATCACGATAAACTGAAGAATTGGAAAAATCTAGGAGGCGAGCCCAAGTACCAGGTCCATCGATAGAAGACGACCAGAAGCCGGAATAAGAACCAAGATAAATAAACGAACCAGAGGCATTACGGTAGCCGGCTGGTAATATATTAAAATTAAATTCATCGGTTCCAAAATGAGTTGAAGAATAATCCCATCTAGGATGATCATTTGTAGAAATACCCACAACTGGGCTACCTACTGCTGTTCTGGCTGATTTTAGTTTTTTTCCCTCATTAGTTCCCATCCATCCCGCCGTGCTTGTATCATAAGGAAAATCTGTTTCACAAGTTCCCGAAGTACAAATCGTTCTTTCTAAAGTAGTCCATTCATCATGGGAAGGCACATGCCAACCCACTGGACATATAACATTTTCTCCTGATTGATTAACTGCATACCAGTTATATAATACCCCATATGTTTGATACGTATTAAAAGTGTTTCCAGCTGTGTGCATATATGCTTTAGCATCAGCTACAACATTTCCATTATAACCATAAACACCATAGCCTGGCTGAGAGTTGTTTCCTTGAATTTCAAAATCTATATTACTATGAACAGCTGGAAGATAAGCTAGGTTTTTGGCAAACCAACATTGAACTCCTATTTGAACTGTTGGGTAAATATTACCATCTCTTGTGTCCATAAAATCATCTCCACAGGTCCAAGTTGGAATTTCTTCCCCACTTAACTCGCTACTACCAAAAATTATTCCACCTGGCGTCATTTGTTTAGCTCCTTCAGGTAGGTCTGATACTTGTTTGCCAGTACAGAAATTAATAGTGTAAGTAGCTCCATTATTTTGAGGAATATAAATATAAGTATTAGAAGAATCCAGACAATTACCATCAGCTGGAGTAGGGGCATTTGGAATATTCTGCATAAAAATTATATTTTCAGTAGAAGAGCCAATAAAGCCTTGATTCCACTCTTCTGTTGTGGGATATCTCCCATACTTATTAGCAAATAATTCCAGGGCTGTATGTAATTGTTTCATATCAGCCATTCTTTTAGAGTCTCTAGCATTTTGTCTGGCTTGTTGTAAAGACACAACGGCTAGAGTTGCTAGTATTCCAATAATGGCTATTACTACTAGGAGTTCAATGAGGGTGAAGGCTTTTTGTTTTTGTTTGAACATAGGTTTTTATTTATTTTGAAATATTATAATAATTATTAAAAATTATTTTAGCATATTTAAAAAATACAATCTCTGTCATCCCAGCGAGCCACGTCCTACGTGGCGAAAGCTGGGATCCAGCTTGGTTCGTAAAAATAATTATATTATATAAAAATTATTAAATTAATTTAATCAAACTGTATTTACAATGTTTTTTTAGTTAATAAAGTATTTAGGTATCCACTCTGGATTCCAGCTTTCGTCGCGTAAACTCGCTTCGCTCATACGCGACTCGCTGGAATGACAGGAACAATTCTATTATAACAAAAAAAATAAAATTAAAAATATTTTTTAATAATCAACTTTTGTATTCTCATCAATAAAATGTATCCAAGTTTGCCCAGCATTAAAAATAATCTCTTCTTCATTTTTAAAATAATATTTTGTTCTATTATTTTCATCTTTCTCCCAATAAGCTTCTTTGCAAATCCCATCCAAACAAACAACTGCCATACCACCACTAGAAAGATCAATCTTTAATCTTAAAGCCGAATCTAAAATCTCCGTTTCTACAAATTGGAAAATCAAGTTTTCAGCTTTAATCTGATTACCACTATCATCAGTTTGTTTTTTGCCAGCCAGACTTCTTAAATAAATATTTTGCTCAACGTCATAAGACCAATCAACTTCATATTGCTTTTGACCATTACTAATATTTATATCAAGACTAGCTAAAAATAAATCTAAATCACTAATAACTTCTTTGTCTTTAAAAGACCAAGAACTAAAATCAGATTTAGTATAATTTCTTTCTTTTAAATATTCTTTAATATCATCAAAATTAGCTACTACATTATGAGGAGCTAAATAATTATCATTTCTTTCAAAATAAGCACCGTTATAAAATTCATTTAAGGCTAGAATTTTTTCTTTTGATATTCTAGCTAAAGCTTCGGGGCTACCACCACAATGAATAAGCATAGCTTGGTATTCCCGGGCAATATCCAAAAAATAAGGACGAGCGCTACGAATAGGTCCTATTTGCAAATTATTTTTATCTTCAATATTAAAAAAAGCCAAATATCTATTTATTCCTCCCTCAGCCGGAACATCATAAACAATTTCAGCTTGAGATAAACCGATAGCTGGACGAGCATCAGGATGATTATCAATAATAGTTGCAACAATAAACGAATTAACATCACCCTCGTTTATTAATTTTCCATCGAGTAAACGACGCTGACAATTATCGCAAATAATATTTTCTTGAATCTCAATATTCTCTTCATTAGAAAAGGTATTATTAATTATTGCTTTTTCTTTTAAAATAAGGATTAAAAATAATGCTAAAGCTACAACAAATAAAAAACCACTTAAAACATAAAAAAGCCTAGATGACTTTTGTTTTTCTTTTTTATTATTTTCAAATTTTTTTTCTACAATCTTTCTTTTAATAAATTTTATCATAAAAATTAAAGAGATTTTATTTCTTTCAAGGTTTCCTCAGCGCATTTTTTCCAAGAAAAATTTTCAGCTCTTAAAAAACCAAGCTTAATAATTTCGGCAACCTTTTTTTTATCACTAACAACCAGCTCCATTTTAGAACATAAATCTTCGGCATTCTTAGGGTTAAAAAATAAAGGAGATTCTCCACCAACCTCTTTCAAGACAGAAATTTCAGAAGCTATAACTGGAACACCACAAGCCATAGATTGTAAAATCGGAATACCAAAACCTTCGTGAAGAGACGGGAAGATAAAAGCTTTAGCTCCATTAAAAATATAAGGCATATCTTTTTCTTCTACCCACCCCAGCATAACAATATCTCTAAATAAATCAAATTCAGATATCATGTATTTAATCTCATCATAACCAAAGCCAATATTTCCAACTAAAACTAATTTTTCCCTAGACTCTTTATTGTTTTCTTTATAAAGGTTAAAAGCACTAATCAACAAAGAGATATTCTTTTTCTTTTCAATTCGACCAACATATAAAAAATAAGGATTGTCCAGTCCATAATCAAACAAAGTCCTAGAAAGAATATTTTTATCTTCAATTTTTTTATACAAATCACTATTGAACCCATTATAAACAACAGCTATCTTATCAGGGTTTATCTTGTAATTACTTAAAATTTCTTTCTTAGTAAAATTAGAAACAGAAATAACTTTTTTAACTCTTTTTAGAGCAAATCTAGTTGACCAATTAAGATAATCGGATGCTCTTAATTCACACTTACCTCTAGTCAAAATAGAAATAAAAAATTTAACAATTTTTTTTAACAAATTTGATTCGAAATCAACAACCTCCTTTTCATAAAGGCACTCATTACCAACAAAAGCAACATCGTGGATAGTGGTTATGCTTTTTTTGGGAAAAAATAAAGGCATAACGTGAGCTGGGACAAATAAAATATCGGGACGAGAAAATATCATTTCCAAACTTAATCTTCCGAGTGTCCAGAAAAATTTAAAAGGCCATTTTAAAATTTTAACCTTAACATGTTTATTGTTTTCCAAATTTAAATCTTGTAAAAAACCTTCTGACAAAGGTTTGTCGGAATACAAAATATATTTATTTTCTTTATCTATTTCAATTAAATTTTTTATTAAATAATAAGAATACCACTCAGTACCGGTCTTAAACTCCCTATTAGCTCTTGAAGCATCTATTCCTATTTTCATATTTTTATAAAAACAATAAACCTCGTTCAAACGAGGTCTATAAACAAACTATTTAGTTGCTAGAATACTTCTCTTGTAAGAATCTAGATTGTCCAAGGCAATCCCTGTTCCCTTGGCCACACAAAGCATGGGATCGTCAGCAACATAAGCCGAAACACCTAAGGCCCTAGAAAAAAGTTGATCAATATTTCTAAGAAGTGAAGTCCCGCCAGTCAAGACAATCCCCTTGTCAATTATATCAGCCACCAATTCAGGTGGGGTTTGTTGTAATATTTTTTTAGCAGTATTTAAAATTGTTTCCATCTCCCCTGAAATAGCCGATGTAACATCATTACTATTAACTTCAATAGTTTTAGGTAGTCCGCTTACTCCATCTCGACCATTAATTTCCATAACCAACTTATTATCGTCATCTAAAAACAAGGCTGATCCAACCTTCATTTTCATTTCCTCGGCGGTTCTTTCTCCAATAACTAAATTATATTTTTTTCTAATATATTCTAAAATTGCCAAGTCTAGTTTATTGCCACCAACTCGAACGGAAGTAGAAGAAACTACTCCACCTAAAGAAATAACAGCCATCTCTGACGTTCCTCCACCAATATCAACCACCATATGACCAGTGGCAGAACTAATTGGTATATTAGCCCCAATAGCGGCTGCTACTGGTTCTTTAATAATATAAGCCGCTTTAGCTCCAGCGGCAATAGTTGCTTCAATCACGGCTCTTCTTTCAGTTGATGAAATACCAGCTGGAACAGCTACCATAACTTCTGGTCTAAATATTCTAACCTTGCCTAAAGTTTTATTAATAAAATAACGAATCATTGCTTCTGTCGTCCGATAGTCAGCAATAACCCCCTCTTTTAAAGGCTTTAAAGCTACAATCGTGTCAGGCGTTCTACCCAACATATCTTTAGCATCATTACCAACAGCTAAAATTTTATTGTCATCAATAGAAACAGCCACGACGCTCGGTTCGTTAATAACCACGCCTCTTTTCGGTAAGTACACCAAAGTATAAGTTGTTCCTAGATCAATTCCGATTCTTTTGACTAACATAAGATTATAAGCTTTAAATATAGGTATATATTAACCCTGATTGAGTTTTTAGTCAATAGATTTAAACAAAAAAGACCTATGATTTCTTAATTTTTACCAATTTTTATTATTTATAAGTTTTAATATTTCTAGTTTCAACTTATAAGCATTGCCATGTTTAATCAAGCCCAAATAAGAATTCAAAGAACTTTCTTTATTGCTCTCTTTTAACTTGCAAATCATTCTTCTTTTTGTCGATTTCCTTAAAACTTTATGTTCGGGAAAATTAATCCACCCTAGAAAATCAAGACCAGAAGAAACTGTTTTAATAAATATTTTTTGAGGATGAATTTCTAATTTTAAATTCAAAAATAAAAATTCTTTAATCAAGCCAATCTGATTTTCTAAACATTCTTTATTATCTGACATTATTACAAAATCATCAGCATAACGAATATAAAATCTAGCTTTAATTTTGTGTTTTATAAATTGATCAAACACATTGAGATAAATATTGGCAAAAAGTTGAGAAGTAAGGTTTCCTAATGGCAAACCCTTACCTTCTTTTACTTGGAAGCTATGAATAATATTTTGCAAAAGGCAAACAATGTTTTTATCAACAATATATTTATTCAAAATACTAAACAATATTTGATGATCAATACTGGCAAAAAATTTTCTGATATCTCCTTTTAGCACCCAACAATTTTTGGTATTATTTTTACTAATTTTCAAAAAAAATTTATTAAATCTTAATACAGCTTTATGTGCACCCTTGTTCAGACGACAAGAATAACTATCAAATATAAAAATTTTATCAAAAAATGAATATAATTTACGATAAATAGCATGATGAAGTAATCGGTCGCGGACACTAGCTTTATGAATGTCTCTAATTTTTGGATCGAAAACTTTAAATGCTTTATAGCCACCATGATTGTATTTGTGATATAATAAATCGTGATGTAAGCTTAAAAGATTATCCATTAAATTCAGTCCGAATAATTGAACATCACGACGTCCGCGCTTACCATTTAAAAATTCACCCCAAGCATTTAATAAATTATCTAAATTTATAATATCTTCAAATTTATGAGTCAATTTAATTTTCATACCTCTAATTCTACCCCCCCCGTAAATTTGCAAAAGCGCCACTTCTTTAAAAGAGTAAAGATACATATCTTCTGTGGTATTCTTATTTCAAAATTTTACCGAAAGAACATCGTTTTAGTCTTGGTATTAAAATAGATAATCTTTTTATAGAAATAATAGAATTTATTTCTGGTGCGTTATACACAAATAAAGATGAAAAAATATTTTATATAAAAACTGCTATTAGAAAAAATGATACTTTAAAATTATTGCTTTTGATTCTCTGGGAAACCAAATCATTGGACAATAAAAAATATTTAATACTCTCCGAAAAAATTGATGAAATGGGACGTATGTTGGGAGGTTGGAGTGGACAAATTGTAAAACAAAACTCCTCTATAAAAAAATAGAGGAGTTTTTGAGAGACTTGCGAAACGACGAACGCGAACCCATCGTCGCGAAGCCACTTGCCGTCAGACTTGTCATAGTTCGTGTTCAACCAGGAACCATTGTCATTGCGATTCACATTGAGCAGTTTCGGATCGCCGTCAGAATTATGCAAAATACCATCAGTATCACCACCTTTCAAATACTTGAATAGGCTGAATATTATTCGGCATTATAATGCCATAACATTTTGCACCAAGTTTCGTTATATAGAATTATTATTTCACTCTACCTACAGCCTTAACTAAAGATATTCTCAAAATAATAATACTCATCATTGTGGTCATAAACCTTAATTGATGACATATTCACTTTGACTAATTATATTTTAACATATTCACAAAATTTACAAAAAAAATAGCCTCAAATTGTTTACACAATTCAAGGCTAAAAATTCAAAGGGCTAAAAGCTAAGACCCAAAGAAATCAAGGGCCAAAGGACTAAGAGCCCGAAACTTGGCGTACGACGAACGCGAACCCACCGCCGCGAAGCCACTCGCCGTCAGACTTGCCATAGTACGTGTACAACCAGGAACCACTGCCAAAGCGACCCACATCGAGCAGCGACGGATCGCCGTCAGAATCTTTAATTGGTTCATGCATGGTGACGATCCAGTAAAGTCCCATAGCTTCAATTTCTTCATCCGAGAAGTTTTCGCGGATTAAGCAGGCTATTTCGGCATTTGGCTTAGTCAATTTACGATTTTCAGCTTCAATGCGGATTTTATTAGTAACGCGATTACTGTCTTCAAACAACATTCCTTTGAGAATGGCGATCTCAGTAGTGACACCAGAGGTCGGTTTGAAGTCTTCCGAACAGAGCACGCTTTTAGCATAATCGTTTACACGGAAACCTTTTTTTTCCAAACGAACAATCCATTCTGGACCCGTTGTACCGTCGGAAGTGACAGATAAGTATATTACTCCATCATTTTCCCGCCATTTTCTCTCGGGCTCGGTAATTAAAGTTTCACCTCGAAGGAAACGAAGAGCGCCTTCATAGCCGCCAAGTTTTTTAACAATAGCGTTAATTTGGCCAACAGTTAAGTCGGCTGAAGCAAATTCTGATATTTTTGTCATTATAACCTCCTTGCGCTTGCTTGCGCTTTTTTAGCTTTGCTCTTATCCGAGACAGGAACTATAACTACTATTAGTTACAGCTAAAAAATAATTATTTTAAATATTTTTAACTATCTTTTAGCTGTAACTAAGTTTTACAGATTATCAAGGTACTAATGTCGTATTATATCATATTTGAATTATTTTGTCAATAGCAATAAAAAAACCAAGCCTTAAGCTTGGTTGAGAATATGTTCCTTAATTTTAATATCAATGACAATTAAGCAAAAGCAAAATAATTCCAATCACTTTATCTTTATCCTTAGGATTTGATTCGGCCACAAGAATGGTTAACGTTGCTAAAGTTTCAGGATTAATTTTATTTTTAAAATCAAAACCCACTCTATTTAAAAACCAAATAAAAACAAACGCTCCGCTTCTCTTGTTTCCATCATTAAAGGGGTGATTTTTAATAACAAAATAAAGAAGATAAGCTGCTTTTTCTTCTATTGTTTTGTAAACATCCTCTCCAAAAACAGCTTGAAAAACGTTACCAACAATACCCTCTAAACTACCTGATTGTTTTTCTTGAGCAAACATTTTGCTGGCCTCCCTTTTTTCAATCAATTCTTCTTTAAGTTTTTGCAAGTCACCATAAATTTCTTTAGCCGTAACATTTATCTTCCTTTTTGTTCCTATTTTTGGAAATGAGTTTTTATCATATTTATCAAGTGAAAACCAGGTATAAGAAAAAGATTTGATTAATTCTAAAATATCACCAGTTTTAATTCTTTTATTATCTTTTGATAAAATTTTTATATCTTCTATAGTTTTTAAAAAATCATCGTAATTCTGTTTTATTCTATTTTTATTAATAGTGAACCCTTTGGTTATATGATTCTTTAGCACTTCAGTTGCCCAAATACGAAATTGAGTAGCTTTTTTCGAATTAACTCTATAACCAATAGACAAAACCAAATCTAAACTATAATATTCAATTTTACGAGAAATATTTCTCCCACCTTCTTTTTGAACTGTTTCCAAAATGGAAACAGTTAATTTTTTATTAAGTTCACCGGAATCAAAGATATTTTTTACATGTTTAGAAATCGCTGGTTTTTGCACATCAAAAAGAAAAGCAACTTGTTGCTGAGTTAAAAAAATTGTTTCTTTATCTAAAAAAACCTTTAATTCACCTTTGCCCTTACTTGTTTTATAGATAATTATTTTACTATTCTTATTATTTTCTTTTTTCATATCCATATTATAACAAATCTATCTGTAAAATTACCGTAAATTAATTATAAAATTTTTATAACTTATTATTCTTTCCTCAAAGCCTCAACTGGATTAAGCTTTCCCGCTTTTCTAGCCGGGAAAATACCAAAAATAACACCAAAGAAAATAGCAAAAAGTATAGAAACTACAAAAGACTTAAGTGGTACAACAAATTTCCACTCCAAACCAAAATAATTAGCTCCTACACAAATTAAAAAAGAAAAAAATATTCCTAAAATTATTCCAAAAAAAGCGCCAATTAAGGTTATGAGAACTGACTCTACTAAAAATTGAGTCATTATATCTCTAAATTTGGCGCCAACTGCTTTTCTCAGTCCAATTTCCGGAGTTCTCTCTGAAACTATCACATACATCACATTTAAAATTCCAACCCCACCAACTATCAAGGAAACAGCTACAATTAAAAGAAGCAAAATTGTTATTCCATTAGTTATGGTGCTAGTAGTTTCTAACATTTCTTTCATAGTAGTAACTCTAAAATCATCTCGATCAGGATCGGAAATATTATGATTTATTCTTAAAATATCTCTAGCGATTTCAGCCGTCTCTTCGGCCTGACTAGCATCATAAAGTTCGTGCGTCATATACATATAATAATCCGTGCCAAGTATTTTTTTCTGTAAAGTTCGAACTGGCAAATAAATCATTTGATCAAAATCTAAACCAAAAGTAGCCCCTCTTTCTTCTAAAATGCCTATTACTTTATACTTTGATTTTCCGAGACTTATATCCTTATTTAAAGCTTCTCCCCCCTTAAATATATCTTCAGCAACCTTAGATCCTAAGACAACAACTTGAGCAAGAGATTTATCTTCTTCTTCCGTAAAAAAACTACCAAACTCAACCTCTGTACTATCAATATCGATATAACTAGCACTAACACCAAAAACAAATCTTCTTTTTGATTCATTAAGATAAGAAACCGTCTCTTGACCCAAAACAGCCCCATAACCATTTTTAACATTTTGAATTTTTTTTAAATCTTCTAAATCTCTTTCTTTCAGGCTAGTTATTTGAGTTCCGCCAGCTATAGCTTGAGCGCTATCCATTTCTGAGTCCATGCCAGATTTAGTACTTGGCACTCTAATTTCTGTTTGAATAATATTTGTTCCAAAAGATTCTACTTGACCAATAATTAAACTTCTAATACCCTCACCAGTTGAAAAAACAATCATAATACTAGCGATACCAATTAGCATACCCAAAACAGTGAGGCCAGTCCTCATTTTATTTTTCAACATTAATTTCAAAGATAATTTAACACTTTCTAATACTTTCATAAATTATTCATAGCTTAATGCCTCTACTGGCTCTAATTTACTAGCCTTTTTAGCTGGATAAAGACCAAAAACTAAACCAACTAAAGCCGAAACCGAAACAGCTAAAATTATTGAGAATAAACTGACTTTAAAAGCCCAATCATATCCAAGATAAACAACAACTACATATATTAACCAAGAAAAAATAAAGCCTAAAATTATACCAATAACTCCCCCAATTATAGTTAAAAAAATAGATTCTAATAAAAACTGAACTATTATATTATTATTAGAGGCACCGATAGCTTTTCGAAGTCCGACCTCTCTAGTCCTCTCATTAACACTGATAAGCATTATATTCATAATACCAATACCTCCAACAATTAAAGATAAACTAGCCATAAGAGCTAAAAAATAACGCAAAGCATCAGTAATAGTTCTAACCAAATCAAGTAACTCTGAAGCTGTTCTAATAGTAAAATCATCACTATCACCACTCTGATCCTTAACTCCATGATTATCTCTCAAGATATTTGAAATTTCTTCAACAACCTGTTCTATCTCAACTGACTCAACTGTTTTTAAAGAGATATTATTAAAATAATTTATACCTAATATATTTTTTTGCATAGTTTTAACTGGTACAAATATATTAGAATCTACATCTTGAAAAAAAACCTTACCCATTTCATCTAAAACTCCAACCACTTCAAATATCTGATTCTTTATTTTTATCTTCTCCCCAATGGCATTGTTATCACCAAACAACTCTTCCTTAGCGGAAAAACCCAAAACAGCTACTTTTGACACTGAACCATTTTCTTCATCGCTAAAAAAACGACCACCTGTTAATTTAGAGTCGTTCATTTCTAGGTAAGAACTACTAACACCTTCAACACTAGCACTATAAGAATTGCCTCTCCAAGAAGCAATTGCTGAACCACTAACTTCAGCTGAAACATAAGAAATCCCAACAGAAGATTTGTTATCCTCTAAAGATTTTAGATCTCGATCATTTAAAGTGGTAACAATTATTCCTAACACAGAGGTTGGTGGCCCTTTATCATCTGATTTTCCAGGAGTAATAGATATTAAATTAGTACCAATACCTTCGATTTGACCCAAAACCAAACTTTGAGCTCCAGCTCCAACAGCAATAATAATTATAACCGAAGCCACACCAATAATAATACCTAGCATGGTTAAAAAACTACGAGCCTTATTACTCAATAAAGATCGAAAAGAAGTCTTTAATACTTGTTTTAAGGATAAAAAAATCATTATTTTTGTAATTAACAAAAAAGTAAAATTATTAAAATCATCAACAAAATTATTTAACTAAAATACCATTCTCAATAAAGCGACGTTTTGCGACTAATTCATCATTAACTATCACGCCATCTTTAATTTTAATAATCCTTTTAGCATGCTCAGCTGTGGCAGTTTCGTGAGTAACTAAAATAATTGTATTACCAGCATCATTTAATTTTTGCAAAATTTCCATAACTTGAGCTCCAGATTTTGAATCAAGATTTCCGGTTGGCTCATCGGCAAAAATAACTGATGGCTCATTTACCAGGGCCCTGGCAATAGCCACTCTTTGTTTTTCTCCTCCAGATATTTGATTAGTATAATAATTTAAACGATGACCTAGTCCAACGCTTTCTAGAACTTTAGCTGCCCTCTCCCTCATGTCTTTTTTATTGCTAGAATAAGTAAGTGGCAACATCACATTTTCTAAAACAGTTGTCTTCGGCAGTAAGTTAAAAGCTTGAAAAACAAAACCTATTTTTTCATTACGCAAATTAGCCAACTCATCATCATCTAAAGAGGCAACACTCTTACCATCCAATTTATAAATTCCCGAACTAAGCCTATCAAGCAAACCTAAAATATGCATCAAGGTTGATTTGCCAGAACCAGAAGGACCCATAATAGAAACAAATTCACCAAAATCAACATTAAAAGAAACTCCATGTAAAACCTTGGTAACTAAGTCACCAGATACATATTCCTTTTTTAAATTTTCAATTTTAATCAACATATATTATTTAACACTTCTAATGGTGGTTATTATTTTGTCACCCTCCTTCAATTTATCGGAAGTAATTTCTACCATAGCCTGATCGCCAGTTATACCGACCTCAACATCAACCTCCCGAACCTTCTCATTATCATCAAGAACCCTAACAAAACGTCTTTCGTTATCATTAATAATAGCTCTAAACGGAACAACTAACACATTTTCTTTTTTGTCGCTAATAATATCAACATTGGCTGTCATACCAGATTTAACCGTTAAATTATCTCTAGTTAATTGTTCTCCGGAAAAAATTATTTTTGTTTTATAATAAATTACACCCGAAATGGAAGTAGCCGCTGGCTCTATAAAATAAAGTTCTCCATAAATTTTATAATCAGGATCAAAAGCATCAAAACTTATTTCAGCCTGATTACCAATTTTTAACTTAGAAATATCAGACTCAGAAACAAGAAGCTCGATTTCAAAATCATTCTCAGTGAGAAGGACTATCATCGGAGTTCCACCAGTAACCTGCTCTCCAATTTCATAATTTATTTTAACAACCTTACCTTTTATTGGCGATTTCAATTTATGATCTTCAATTTGTTTATCAATTGACTCCAGCGAAGAATTAGCTTGATCAATTTGAGCTTGAGCTAAACGAATATCCTCACTCCTAGCTGGTGACTTCAACTTATTTAACTGTAACTTGTAAAGATCATAAGACTTATAAGTTGAATCAAGCTTGGCTTTTGCTGAATTTATCTGTTGTTCACTACTAATTCGCAACAAAGAAAGACTGTTTTCAGCATTTAAAATAGCATCGGACAAGGCAATTTCAGCCTTAGAAACAGCATCCTGAGCATTAGAAACACTAGTGCTATAAGAAAGTATGGCATTATTTAAAGCTGAAAAAGAGGCTATATTAGAAGATATAGCTGAATTAACAAAACCAGTATTAGAACTAATTGAAGATTTAAAAGAATCAAGTGTGACCTGAGAAAAAGAAGAAGAAATGATGGTGTTTTCTAAAGCATTAAAACAATTATTCAAAACATCAAAAACTTCGTCTAAAAATAATGACAAACTGTCAGATGCTTTACTAGCCGATTCTCTTGAATAAGATTGCTTAAAATATTCAATATCAACTTTAACCACATCTACCATTTTAATAGCCCTATCATAAGAATTTTCAGTTTCAGTTTTATAAAAAGAATTTTTAACACTAAACACGTTCTCAATATTTTCATCATCAATAATTCTTTTAACGGCATCCAAAGCTGATCGACCAACCGATAAATTATAATCCAAAGAACTAGACAAAGAATTATAAGAATTATCAATAGTTTGCTGTGACGTTCTTTTAGTATTTTCCAAATTTAATTTAGCTGATTCTACCGACTGCTTAATAGACATAGGAGCTTCACTGTTGCTCAATTTTAAATCTCGCAAATTTTTTTCAGCCTGAGAAATATTTTCAGCTACAATTTTTTCAACTTGAAAAAGATCTTGTTGAGCAGATTCATAGCTAATCTTTGCCTGAGATACTTGATTTTCAGCAATTCTAAGCTCATCATTAGTAGCACCTTTAACTATTTTGTCCATATTAGCTTTAGCAATATTCAAAGACGCACTCACCTCATCCCTTCTAATCAACAAAGAGGAGTAATCAAGTTCAGCTAAAACTTGTTCGCTTTCCACTTGATCTCCAACTGCAACATTAAGATTGTTTAGTCTCCCTATTTGCAAAAAATTAAGATTTAACTCCTTGCTAGCCTTAACCGCTCCAATTTCACTGACAGTTTGGACTAAATCCTGTTTTTTTAAATCAATTGTTACATACTCCGTTTTATCTTTTTTAGAAAAAGTAAAAAACAGAATTACTATTAAAATTGCAACCGAAGAAAATATAATAATCTTCTTTTTTTTCTTTTTAGTCATATTTTATTTTTAAATAATTATCCCTCATAAATTGTCATTCCAGCGAAAACTGGGATTAAGTTTTCATTTAATCTGAATCCTAAATTTAACCACAACAACGAAGACATGCTTAATCCATAACCAACAAATCATCAGCATCCTCCTCTTCTCTTTCGTCATCTGAAGATAAAGAATCTTTTCTCATGATACGCATCACCTTATTGGAAAAAGTGTGAACATCAAACTCACCTTTCATAAAATAATAATTAGCACCCAGTCCAACACTTCTCGATTGACCATCAGCTTCACTTAAATCAGTAAAAATAAAAATTTCAGCATCATTAGAAGAGTCAGCCTTTATTTTTCTTATCAATTCTTGACCATCAAGCTCTGGCAAAACCATATCTAAAATAACCGAGTCTGGTTTAAATTTTTTAATTTTAGAAAGTAAATCATCAACATCTTCACGCGAGTCACTAATTTCAACCTCAAAATCATTAGAGGTAAAAATATCTCTTAAGCCGTAAAGAATACTCAGATCATCTTCAATTATAAATATTTTATTTAATTCTCTCATATTTTTTTTATTCTACCTTATTAATAAAAATAATAGAAATAAGGAAAAAATTAATATTTATTATTATTTTAATAAAGATTTTAAATTAACCAAGCCATTCTGAGCTCCATAATGAGAAACCAAAGAGCTTGCATTTTTGCTAGCTAATTTTAATGATTTCTTATAATCACCCTTAGATCTAACAAAAAAAGCAGAAAAAGTTGAATTAAAAGCATCACCCACACCAGTTGTGTCTATCGGCTTTTTTCGTGAATCAACTTTCTGATGATAAAAATTATCACCATTAAAAAAATAAGATCCTTTTAAACCATCCGTTATCAACAAGTTTTTAGGACCATAACTTTTTATTATTCTCAATAAATTTTTAATATTATTTAAATAAGAATTTGATAGTTTATTAAACTTTTTAGTTTTTTTTACCAACTCCAAGGCCTCATCTTTATTAATCATGAAAATTTCAGTCTTAGGCAAGAAACTAGATATTTTTTCTAAGCCACCAGAAATTTCTCTAAGTCCAGGATTCCAATAAACTTTTTTATTTTTTGAAAAAATAATTTTTAAAATATTTAACCAATTATCAGACAAAGATGTTATATAAACCCTCTCAGCTTTTTTTATCTTTTCAATACTCTTTACATCTAGTTTATCATTTGAACCACGATACGTAAAAATTATTCTATCTTTGCCATTATTTAAAATAAATGAAAAGCCAGAATCATTTTTTTTATCAATCGAAACCAGGGAAACATCCACCCCCCTATCTTTTAAATTGTTCAAAATTCTCCACCCCCTATTTCCATCACCAATATTAACCACAACAGAAGTTTTAAAACCTAAACCAGCCAAATTTATAGCCGAATTAGCCGCACCACCACCAAAAAAAGAAGATGATTTTTGAATCTTAACTTTAGCCCCCTGCTCAAAGGCTAAGAGCTCCTGACGTAAGATATCAGACTTGTTCTTTATTAAGACACCTTCCCTGGTATAAAAGACAACATCTTCTGTAGCACCACCTATTGTAATAAAATCAAATTTAGTCATAAACCTATAAATTATAGCATAAAAAATCACTTTGACCAAACAATTTTTTTTCCTTTTTCGCTATCAATGCCTAAAAAATAAAAAGAAAATAAAATGGCCAAAGAAATAAAAAAAAGTTCTTTAAAAAAATTTAAAAAGAAAATTGAATTAAGCCAAACATAAGAATCTTGCCCCAGATAATTAAGATAAATCAAAAAACTAGATATGAAATAATAAAAAAAACAGAAAAAAAGACCCAGAGCCAAGAAAGAATATATTGATTTGTTTGTAAAAAAATTTAATAGCAAAAAATTAGCTATAAAAATAGTTACAATAATTGAAAAAGAATAAATTCCAAAAAAATAAAAAGAGAAAATATCCAATAAAAACCCAGATAACAAACCAAAGATCAAAGATGTTTTTATATCATAAAATATAAAAACATAAACCAAATAAAAAAGAATAAAATTAATACCAGAAAAAAAACCATCCAAGCTATTGGCAACTGAAAGTTGAATAATAAAAAAAATAAAAGATAATAATAATAATTTAAAAAATTTAAAAAAATTGGACATAATTATTCAGGTATTATTACAGCCACACGATTAAGGCTCTTGGAGTTAAAGAGTGATTCAACTACAATGTCTTGCCAAATATCATTTTCTTTTTTTTCAACATTAACAACCTCGCCTAAATATAGTCCTTTGGGAATATTTTTTTCTAAACCGGAACTAAAAACTATATCACCAATACTAACATCTTCATTTTGAGGAATAAAGTTAATTTTTACCGATAAACCTAAGTTTCCTTCAGCCAATCCTGAGCTTTTTTCTTCATTGTTTAAAGAAACGGCTAATCGACAAAAACTATTATTAGATAAACAAACCTGAGAATAATTATCCTCAGTTTCAACAATTTTTCCAATCAAAACACCAGAATCACTAAGCACCGCTAGACCAGGATACAAACCATCTTTTTCCCCTTTATTAATAACTAAATTTTGATTTGTGCTGGAAAAATTAAGCAAGCTATTTTCCCAAACAACATCAGCCAAAAGATAGTTGTAATTATTAGCTTCAAAAAAATTAAAAAAATTTCTAAACTGTTCATTTTCAATCTGTAAGGAGTTCAATAGCGACAAAGAAGCTTTTTCTTCAGCTAATTGAAATTCTAAGCTTTCTATTCTTTTTAACAAATCATCTCGACTTTCCCTTGCTGCTGATTGATTAACTTCTTGTCTAACCCTAAAAGAGAAAAAATTGACAACTGATCCTAACACTTTATTCACTGGTTTCAAGAAGCCAAAAATATTTAAAAAAACAAGCAGTCCAAAAACTGCTAAGATTATTTTATAAATTTTTTTATTTTGTTTAATCATAAACTAAAAAATAGAACTAACTTTCCTCAGCAAGTCTTCTTTGGCAAATAAGTTGCCAGCTCCTCTAACCATGGCTGTTAAAGGATCATCTACTATCATTACTGGAATTTTAGTAGCTTTGGCAATCAAGGTATCAAGACCATAAAGCAAAGCACCACCACCACTTAGATACAAGCCGTGTTCATAAATGTCGGCTACTAATTCTGGCGGAGTTTCTTCTAATGTTAATTTAACATTTTCAACTATTTTAATTATCGTTTTTTTAATAGCCTCTCTAACTTGTGAATCAGAAACAATGATAGCAGTCGGCAATCCTGTAGTTAAATCCTTTCCCCTTATCTCCATTTCTCTCTCCTCATTAAAAGGAATAACTGAGGCTAAATTTATTTTTATTCTTTCAGCTAACTGCTCTCCAATTAAGACATTGAAATTATCTCTAATATAATCAACAATATTATTGTCTAGCTCATTACCAGCAAAGCGAAGAGACTTCCAGGAAACAACTCCGGACAAAGAAATGACAGAAATGTCTGTTGTTCCACCACCAATATCAACCACCATATTAGCCCTTGGACTATCCACTGGAAGACCAGCCCCCAATGCAGAGGCCATAACTTCTTCAATCAAATAAACTTTTCTAGCACCAGCTGATTTAGCGGCATCTTCCACGGCTTTTTTTTCTACTTCAGTAATATCTAGAGGAATTCCAATAATCACCCTTGGCCGAGGCATAAAAGAGAAATTATCGCCATGGACCTTATTAATAAAATGCTTTAGCATTTTTTCGGTAATTTCAAAATCAGAAATAACCCCATCAACCAGAGGTTTAATTACTTGAATATGGGCCGGCGTCTTACCTAGCATCTTTTTAGCATCATGACCAATCTCTAAAATTTCGGTTGTCTTGTTGTTGATAGCCACAACACTTGGCTCATTAATAATAAGTCCTTTATTATTAACAAAAACAAGAGTATTTTTTGTACCCAAATCAATGGCTATATCATAGCCTAAGCGACCCAATCCTTTAAATTTTCCCAATATTCTAGATAGCATATTCTTTTAAAAATTTTAATAAATCATTCCTCTTAATCATTTCAGAACTATCTTTTGATCTTTCTTTAAACTCAACTTGATCTAAATCAATATTTTTTTGACTAACAATTAAGCGACAGGGACAACCAATCAAGTCGGCATCATTTAATTTTTCCCCTAAACTAGCTTCATCTCGATCATCATATAAAACCTCAAAACCAGCGGAAATTAATTCTTTATAAATTTTTTCAGCTTCTTCATTTTGTTTAAAAGATATTAGATGAATATTAAAAGGAGCAACATCTTTAGGCCAAATTATACCTTTTTGATCATTATAAACTTCAACAATTGTGCCTAAAATTCTACTAGGACCAATACCATAACAACCCATAATAATATCTTGAGCTTTGCCCTCTTTATCTAAATAATTAAAGTTAAAAGGCTTAGAAAATTTAGTTCCTAATTTAAAAATATTACCAACTTCAACTGCCTTTTTTTCTTCTAATTCACTACATCCACATTCTGGACAATTTTTTTGCTCTTCAATTATCTCCTTGTTAATAGCCACCTTACATTTTTTGCAAACATAAATTAAATCTTCGCCAGCATCTGTTACAGTCTGAAACTCATGAGAATATTTAGAAAAAGCTCCACCAGAAGCATAAGTAACATGAGTAATATCGCCCAAACCAAGTCGAGAATATATTTTAAAATAAGCTTCTTTTACTTTCTCATAATAAGCATCCAAATCTTCTTGAGAGACATGAAAAGAATATAGATCTTTCATTAAAAATTCTCTGCCCCTGATAAGACCAGCCTTAGCTCTTTTTTCATTTCTAAATTTAGTTTGAATTTGATAAACAGCAAAAGGTAAATTTTTATAGGAAGTACAAAATCTTTGAGCTAGTGGTGTAACAATTTCTTCGTGAGTTGCTCCCAGTGCATATTCTTTCGAATCAGAACCGGTTAATTTAAATAAAGCATCGAAATTAGCCCAACGATCAGTGGCCTCCCAAACAGTTTTGGGAGTAAGAGCTGGCATTAAAACTTCTTGTCCACCAATAGCATTCATTTCTTCTCTAATAATATTGCTTATTTTATTTAAAACCCTAAGGCCTAAAGGTAAAAAAGTATAAATTCCAGCGCCAACTTTATCAATAAAACCAGCCCTAATCAAGGTCTGAGCATTAAAAGAGGTTTCATCTTTTGGAATTGTTTTGCTAGTTTTTGTAAACAAAAATGATTGTTTCATAATAAAATATAGGTTTTCTCAATAAATTTTAGCGTTTTATTATACACCAAAACACAAAAAAGCCAACTTTTTTGGTTATTATAATAATAACTTAAAAAAGGGGCTTTGTAAATAGGAAATAATAAAAAAAAATAGCCTCAAATTGTTTATACAATTTGAGGCTGAAAATCAAAAGACAAAGTTCAAAGAACAAATCTCAAGCTCAAAAATTCAAAAAACTAAGAGATAGAAACTTGCGAGGCGACGAAAGCAAAACCGTCACCACGAACCCACTCGCTGCCAGGATAGCCATAGCCCGTGTCCAGCCAGGAACCATCGTCATCGCGACCCACACTGAGCAGCCTCAGACCGCCGCCAGAATCTTTAATCGGTTCGTGCATAGCAACGATCCAATATATACCCATAGCCTCAATTTCTTCATCCGAGAAGTTTTCGCGGATTAAGCAGGCTATTTCGGCATTTGGCTTAGTCAGTTTACGACTTTCAGCTTCAGTGTGGATTTTCTTAGTAACGCGATTGCTGTCTTCAAACAACATTCCTTTGAGAATGGCGATCTCGGTAGTGACACCAGAGGTCGGTTTGAAGTCTTTCGAGCAGAGCACGCTTTTAGCATAATCGCTTACGCGAAAACCTTTCTTTTTCAAGCGAGCGATCCATTCTGGACCAGTTGTACCGTCAGAGGTTACAGAGAGGTAAATAACTCCATTTTCCTCGCGCCACCTTCTTTCGGGCTCAACAACTGAAATTTCGCCTCTTAAAAAACGAAGCGCTCCTTCCATGCCACCAAGTTTGTTCACGATAGCTTCAATTTGACCCAAATCTAATTTTCCGTATTTCATGATAAACAGGTATTTACAGACTGTTTGTCTGTGTGTCTGCTGTCCGCAGTAGGAACTATAACCATTGTAGTTACAGCTAAAAAACAATTATTTTAAATATTTTAACTATCTTTTAGCTGTAACTAAATTTTTCAGATTTTCAAGGTACTAATGTCGTATTATATCATATTTGAAATATTTTGTCAATAGATTTAGGTAATGTGCACACACATATTGCACTTTTTTGCTAAACTAGAGGCATATGAAAACTATGCCCAATAATACAAAAGAAGAAAGGTTTAGATGGATTAAACCTATTCTAGACAAAGAAATAACTA
>Ga0334901_1000087_pt1 | contig 148999 bp, 134 predicted proteins | sample GraSluR3_MG_3_FD_207216 | JGI IMG/M metagenome (GOLD analysis project Ga0334901, IMG submission 207216) | Sludge microbial communities from methane-producing bioreactor in Wageningen University, Netherlands - Granular Sludge_15_08-R3 | ecosystem: Engineered > Bioreactor > Anaerobic >... | reverse complement strand
TTGTCTTTCATCATTTTCAAAGATCTGCCCAAACTAAAACCGCATCGCTGCGGCGCCTTGTTCCGTTTGGGGAGTGCAAAGATAGGCAACATTTTTCATCTACCAAATTTATTTCAAAAAAATTCTAACCAAAATTGACGGAAAAACACTATAACGCTATAAAACAGTAATTTCAGCATAATCAAAAAAAGGATTGCCATTAGCAGAAATTCCTTCTACCAATATAATGAACTCCCCCTTTTTTGATGATGTTTTAAAAACAATTTCCCTGCTTGATTTTCCATCAATATTACACATAGGATTCCAATAAAGCAACGAACGCAAATCGGGTAAGTTTTCCGGATAATCTTTCATTTTTACACTCATAAAAGATGGATAGAGCATTCCATCGAAATCTTTTATAAAGGTGTTTTTTTCTCCTGATATCCCAGGATGATTCCCATTATAGGTATTGAAAATAACCACACCTGTAAATTTTAAGTGGCCGATTGAATACTCATCGGTATAAATTGAGATTGACTCAATTTTCAGAGGGTCTACCTCCAAAATCTTAGAGTGATTGAATACAGGCACTCCATCCAACAACACTAGTGTCCCTTGGTCAGCAAACGAAAGAGCCCTAAACTCATTCGTAAGCCTCACCTGTAGATATGTCTTGCCCTCTCGCTTCCTGTATCTCAATTCTGGTATAAACTCTACGATAACCTCCTGCATGGCAGGAAAACGGACATAATCGTCCAATTTATAGACAACCGGATTAGATTTCAAAAGAGGGTCTTTATATGGAATCACATATTGGTAGATTGTATCCAAGCCACACCTGTGAGCAATCTGCATCTCTATACTCCTTTCCAATAAAGAACTGGCTATAGACTCATTTAACAACAATTTTGGAAAATAAGTGGGAGCCTCTTTAATATAAGAATCATCCAACAATATATCTAACCCAGTAACATCATTTAAATATGGGAACTCAACAACAATCTTCCTGTTCCCGAAAAAAGGAGGAGTATATACTTCAAAACCACCTGTTCTATCCAGCAATGTCATGAAAACAAGGGAGGGTTCTCCAACCACAGAAAAAGACATGACAGCACCATTAATATCAAGAGGAGAATCACAAACAACCCTGCCCGAAATCACTTCTCCCTCTAAATCCGGCAAATAATGCCACCTGAAACCAGCTCCAACATCGAGTTTGCCCAAAGTATTCACTATATTATTCGCCCCAAAAACAGAAACAGAATCCTTTCTGAACACAGAAACATTGGTAGTGATATTGTCCAAAGTCTTATTTTCCAACAAAAAAGAAAAGTTCTGCCCGGCATTTACACGCACACCACCCTCATTAAAAGCAAACCCCACAATAGAGTCAGAGTAGCCCATACTCAATTCATGCAATCTAAAACCTGTTGTAAAAGAATCATCTTGCAAATGAGAGACAGCAACATTGTCCTCTACCCTATCATTGGTAAGAGCATTGTAAACAGGAATGGTTTTTTCAAAGATAACAGGAACCAATTCATTGTACATATGTTTTGTATAGGCCTTCAATATATAGTTTCCCGTAGGCAGAGCTGTGGGTAATTCAATGCTGCCTGCCCCTCTGCCTTTTGACAACCATGTTTTTGCCGTAAGAACCAGGTCAGATGCATTGTAAAACTCCAAATATGCTACCTCGCTTGTTGCCGATAATGTACCACCATCGTTTGCATCTACACAATAAAGAGATAACCACATGGTCTCTCCGGCCAAATAAGCCCCCCTGTCTGTAGCCACATAAATTCGCTCAGCACAAATAATTGTATCTTCTGCATTATTAACAGGAATTGACTGCCCGTTCATAGTTTCCGACACACACCAAAAGGCAGCAATCATCAGGAATTTATACCTTTTCATTATCCAGGTCATTTTATATTAATGATTTATTGATGATTATTGGGCCAGTAAGTAGGTTTCTCCTTGGTGCCGAAAATCGTGCAGTCAACACATCTCTTTGGAGCCCAATGACTCTCCCCCGTATCAGGTTCATATAATATCACATCCATACCCATATGGTAAAGAGAATCCCTTAAAAAATAATCATTACCAATTATCTCAGAAAAACAGTCATAAGGATACTTGTAAATACCAATATCACTGGAATACGCAAAAATCCTTTTTTTACTCGGGACGGTAGCACTGATATAACCAATAACATACTCGTCACTGTCAGAGACACATCTTATGTTGCCAGACATCTCCGATGGTTGAGGAGAAAAAATTCCTCCAATATCATCGGAGTTCTTCTTGATGTTCTCCCAATAAAGGTAAGCTTCCCTGGTCAATGCATACTGTGTTAGCTCCATGGAATACAAATAATTGATCCTGTTTTCGTACCTGCCAATGGAATTAAGTTTTTTCCTGTACACTACATCCTCGTCCAGGAAATCTGTAGTAGCAATAAGAACTGCTGTAGATTTTGAGTTTTGCCAACAATTGAACCTGTTTTCATAATCAGCAATCCCAAAAATCTCTTTTGAAAATGGATCATACCTGAATTCGGAGTATATCCTGGGATTGAACTCCCACGCCTCGGTATAACTCCACATATAATACCTTGTACTGTTAGTACGGTCCCTTGAATTGACATAGAATTCTACTTCTGTAGAATCCCCTGTAACCATATATGCCACAGTATCTATAGGCGGAGCAACCTTGACCGGAACAAAATCCGATTCATAATCCTTGCCCTTGACAACCAAATACAACCTGTATCTGTCATCCAGGCCTGCATCGGACATGTCTGCCTGGTAACTAACAACACCATCCTCCACAACCTTCACAGCCTCATACACACTCCCTGACTCGCTTTCAACGCGAACATTTGCATCTTGTACATAAACGATCTCCCCGTCATCATCCAAATCCATGGAATAAGCCAAACTGACAGTAGTTATACCACCCAGGATAATATTGCCCTCTACAACCAGCATCTTCTTGTAACCAGCCATACCTTCAGGTTCGAAAGGAGTAATACAGCCGTTAGCACATAATACAACAACCGCGATACACAACAAACATATGCGCTTCATATACATTTAAAATTTAATATTATAAGTAACATAAGGAATCGGAGCACCAAATATCGAAAGTTTGTAACCCTGGATTCTTTTACCCGAATTGGTATCATAATAGACAGAGAAGGCATTTTTTCTGCCGGTCAAATTATAAACACCTATAGTAATTGTACTATAAGTCAACAACCTCAAGTTGTGACTTGGCTCAATATTAATGGAAAAATCCATCCTGAAGTAGTCTGGGATCCTGTATGAATTCCTCTCCGAATAATATAACCTGTACCCCCCTCCATAATAATACTTTGCAACAGGAATAGTAACAGGACGGCCCGAGGCATAATCCAAATTGAAAGAAACACTAAACCTCTGTGTGAATTTATAGTTACCAATAATTTTAACATCATGAGGTTTGTCATAAGATGCGTTGTACCACTCACCTCTGTTAATTGTATAAACTCCGTTTTCGCCATTATCCCTCAACTGAGTTTTGGAGTACGTGTAAGAGACCCAGCCATTGAGTTTTCCAAAAGGTTTCTTTGCCAATAACTCAACACCATATGCTCTCCCCTCGGTTCGCAAAACATCCCTTTCTATAGTTTCATTCATGTTCAGGATTGCCCCACTTTTGTAATCCAAATAATTATCCATTTTACGGAAATATCCTTCGACAGAAAACTCAACCCTGTTTCCAAAAACATTTGAATAGAGTCCTGCCGCAGACTGCCATCCATTTTGAGGCTCAATATTGGCATCGCTCAACTTCCAAACATCAGTGGGAGAGACAGCAGTAGTATTGGACAACATATGTATGTACTGTCTCATACTGTTAAAACCCACCTTGACAGACAAATTGTCATTCAACGAATATCTTGCAGAAAGCCGGAACTCCGGACCATGAAAAGGTTTTACAAACGAACCCGGTTTTGCATAAAGGGTATCCAGCACAGACGATTCGTCCTTTATGCTCCCCTTGTAACTAAACCAATGTTTTGGCCCCAATGCAGAGTAAAAAGAGTACCGCAGCCCCAGGTCCAGGGAGAATCTGTCTGCGATATTCCATGTATCACTTATATATAAAGAGAGTTCAGCCCCATTTTCCCTTTCCAGACTTCTGGGAATAACCAACGATCCTGAAGCAGCCGGGAAAGTCTCTCCGGGAGACAAATTGTAAAACACAGAGTTTATACCGTAATTCAAACTATGTTCATTATTTAAAAACCAACTGAAGTTTGCCTTTACAAAAGCCTGCCTTATCCTGAAATTCATTCCATATGCATTTACAGAATCCCCCGTTTCACTAGATTTATGGTTATACTCATCAAAACCGGCACTTAAAGCCAAATTGTGATTATCATTCATCACATGTCTCCATTTTACAGACCAATTCACATTTGAATAATTGTAAGCTGTATCTTTATTGAAATTGAACCCGTCAGAAGAATAATAACCATTTAAGTACAAGTAATTCTTATCGTCAAATTTATGATTCACACCAAGGGTAAAGTCATTGAAAGAGGCAGTTCCGTTGTTATACCCGCTATCTTCGGGTAAAAGTTTCAAGATCCAGTTAGAATAAGTAGTCCTTAACCCGGCAATGAAAGTAGTCTTCTCTCCTCCCAACGGGCCTTCCAAATGGATTTTACCTGTCAACAAACCAATTCCGGCAGAACCCGATATTTTCTTATTGTTCCCATTCTTGCTGTTTATCTCCAGGACAGAAGAGATCCTCCCCCCGTATTTGGCAGGGATTGTACTTTTGTACAACTCAATATCACTAACCACATCGGGATTGAATGCAGAGAAAAGACCAAACAAATGGGTCGGATTATACAAGGTCCCTTCATTGAAAAGGATAAGGTTCTGATCTGTTGCTCCCCCCCTTACGTTGAATCCACCAGAAGACTCACCAACCGACTTCACACCCGGCAGAGTCAAAACCACCTTCATTACATCTGCCTCCCCAAAAGCCGCCGGCACATGCTTGATCCTGTCAATCCTGACCCTTTCCAAACCAATTTGGGTACTCCTTATCTTTTGGGTACTCTCTGCAGACAATACTGCTCCTTTGAGTGAGTAAACCAATTCATCGTTCATAATTTGAGCGTTAGCCTTGTTTTCTGCTCGATTATCTGATTCTGTATTGGCAGAAATCAACTCCGGAACCCCTTGGGTGTGGGCAACCACTGCTCCATCCTTAAAATAACCATCAGGTAAACAAGCTATCAATCCAGGACCTTTAAGAGCAATAATATCATTCCCAATCATAGATAGGCCATAACCATATCTTCCCAATACCAAAGGCAACGAATCAAGCAAATCCATAACATTACATTCCAAAGAAACAGCCAATGAATCCACAGCACTGCCAAAATATAAATTGTAACCACTGTTTCTATTTACAATTTTGGAAAGCGAATCCAACGATATATTTTTCAATATCAGATTGTTCCTGTCGTATTCCTGTGCCTGTACAACTTTAAACAGCACAATAAAAGAGAGTAATAAAAGAAGTTTCTTCATTTTAGTTAAGAGGCAAACTGGAGTGTATAAATTTCATCAACATAGAAAATGCATTGTCAGTATCCTTTCTAAGGCTCAAATTGTTAGCTTTTTTAAACTTATACAACAATGACTTTTTGACCCCAAATATCCTCTTGAAACTATTTAAGTTACGGACCTGATATGCTGTCTCAGCATCTATTATATAGTATTCAACCTCTGGAACGAAAGACCTGGCAACCTTGCTTTTGCTTGTCGTATTACCATCTTGTGCAATTTTTTCTGAATAATTTTTCCTGATTCTTTTCAACAACTTAGTCCCGGCTCCGCTCCACAACACTTGGTAATAACCATGCTGCAACCCGGCAGATAGCTCATTTGTTTTCAAGTTCACAAAACTATTTACTCCCATGGTAAATGACTCAACGAAATCTTTGTTAAGGACAACATTAACTCCATTGTCCATATCATAAATATAAAGTTGGTCCAAATTACTGTTAAGGTTCAACAGCACTCCATAATATCTTTTTCCATTGTAAACGACCTCTCCTTTCAAATATTCATCGGAATATGCAAAATAGGACCCTGTGAAATAAAAAGGATAATACATAGGAGTGGCTCCCCTGTACAAAACAGCCCTCTCTTTGGCATTTTCCATATATTTAGCATACTCAATGCTATTTTGGGAATAACCACATGTTATACAAAGTGACATGGCAATTGCCAAAAGGAATGGTAATTTCATAGATGTTTAGTTAAATTTGCAACTAAAAAAAAGCGTGTAAATGTAAATATAATTTAGATTAAAATTCTAATTCCCATGGATTATTCCAAAGTAATTGACAACACTTCCCAAGAAAAGATAAACAAGGTACTGCAGCACCTCACAAACCTGAATATCAAATATCAAATCTGGTATCACCCGCCACTTCCCACCATAGAAGAAGCTATCGAATATTGGAAGGAGATGCCGGGTACACATTGCAAAAACCTGTTTTTCCGCAACCACAAAGGCAACAAGCACTATTTGGTGATATTTGAATGCCACCAAACACTGGATATCCACACTCTTGAAAAAAAATTAAAACAGGGAAAACTCAGCTTTGCCTCACCAAAGAGAATGGAAAAATACCTGGGAGTAACACCTGGGTCCGTTACCCCTTTTGGGTTGATAAACGATCACGAAAAACATGTCAAAGTTTTTATTGACAAAGAACTGCAAAACACAAACATGATAAGTTTCCATCCCAACGACAACAGGGCCAGTGTCGTGATTGCCAATGATGATTTCAAAAAATTCCTTAATCTTTCAAATAATGAATATGAATATATATAACCTGGCTACATAACCATACGCACAAAACAAAAGCTGCCCAAAAAGGACAGCTTTTGTTTCCTATATTTAACCAATTAACTTTATTCTGCCTTTGGAGCTTCTTCGGCAGGAGTCTCTTGTTTTTCAGCAACGGTTTCTTTAGGAGCAACCTCAGCTTTTGCCGCTGTTTTAGTCTCCTTCTCTGCTTTGGGAGCAGCAGCCTCTGTACTTTTCTTTGAACGACGGCTCCTGCGGGTTGTGCTCTTTTTGCTCTCCCCTGTAGCCGAAGCCAAAGCCGCCTCGTTAAAGTCTACAAATTCAATCAAGGCCATCTCTGCTGCATCACCCTTACGGAATCCTGTTTTAAGAATCCTGGTGTAACCACCCGGACGCTCAGCAATCTTAGGGGCAACTGTACGGAAAAGTTCCGATACAGCCTCTTTTTGCTTTAGGTAAGAAAAAACAGTACGACGAGAATGGGTTGTATCGTCTTTTGATTTGGTTACCAAAGGCTCTATATACACTCTTAGTGCTTTTGCCTTTGCTAATGTTGTCTCGATTCTTTTGTGCAGTATTAGAGACGAAGCCATATTAGCCAACATCGCTTTACGGTGTCCGCTTTTACGGCCCAGGTGATTAAATGATTTATTATGCCTCATTTTTCAATACTTTCTTTTCAATATTAAACTTAGTTACGTCCATCCCGAAGTTGAGTCTGTACCTCTCAACCAGGCTATCTATTTCTGACAGAGATTTTTTTCCAAAGTTACGGAACTTCATAAGTTCTGACCTCTGAAGAGATACCAAGTCTGCAAGAGTATCAATCTCAGCAGCTTTCAAGCAATTAAGAGCTCTTACAGACAACTCCATATCAGCCAGCTTTGTCATAAGCAAGTGTCTCATCCTCAATGATTCCTCATCAAGTTCATTGCTCACAATTTCTACCGGGGTTTCAAGGGTTATTTTCTCATCTGAGAAAAGCATAAAGTGGTGGATCAAAATTTTGGCCGCCTCTTTAAGTGCCTCTTTAGGATGGATGGAACCGTCTGTTGTTATCTCTAAATTCAATTTTTCGTAGTCTGTCTTTTGCTCCACACGCCAGTTCTCTACAGAAAACTTGACGTTTTTGATAGGAGTGAAACTAGAGTCAATCGGGATCAGACCAAATGGAGCATCCTCAACACGATTCTCTTCTGCCGGAACATATCCTCTGCCCTTTCCAATTCTCAGTTCTATTGTTAAAGTTACCGAAGGCTCCATTGAACAAATATGAAGCTCTGGATTAAGGATCTTGAACGAAGAGAGCTGCTTAGAGATATCTTCTGCGGTAAATTGCTGTTTGCCGCTAACCGTGATATTTACTATTTCCGTCTCTTCACCCTCAACCATACGTTTGAAGCGTACTTGTTTTAGGTTCAGGACAATGTCTACTACAGTTTCTATAACTCCTGGTATAGTTGCAAATTCATGGTCTACACCTTGAATTTTTATAGCTGTGATAGCATGTCCCTCAAGAGACGACAACAAAATACGGCGCAGTGCGTTTCCAACAGTGATGCCGTAACCTGGCTCCAATGGACGGAACTCAAAGCGACCGAATGATTCGGTTGCGTCAAGCATTATTACCTTATCGGGTTTTTGAAATGCTAAAATTGCCATTTTAATTTTATTTAGAGTATAACTCGACTATTAATTGTTCGTTGATTGTTTCAGGAACTTCACTTCTGATTGGCATATTCAAATATTTACCAGTCAAATTAGAAGGATCCCACTCAATCCACGAATGTCTGGCTGTACCACGTGAAACACTGTCCAGGATTGTTTCCAGGCTCTTAGATTTTTCACGTACAGCAACAACATCTCCAGGTTTTACTATTGTAGAAGGAATGTTGCAGAGTTCACCATTTAAAACAATATGACGGTGGGTCACCAATTGCCTTGCAGCTGCGCGGCTTGGCGCAATACCCATCCTGAACACCAAATTGTCTAAACGTGATTCAAGAAGCAAAATCAAGTTTTCACCTTTACGACCTTTCATCCTTGAAGCTTTGTCATACAATGTACGAAATTGCTTTTCCAAAAGACCATATGTATACTTGACTTTTTGTTTTTCTTTCAACTGAATACCATATTCAGATGTTTTTTTACGCTTTTTTGCGATACCGTGTTGTCCCGGAGGATAGTTCTTTTTTTCGTAACTTTTATCGGGACCAAATATAGGTTCTCCAAATTTTCGGGCGATTTTTGTTGTAGGCCCTGTATATCTTGCCATGCTAAATCTTTTATTATGATTCTAAAAAGGTTAAACTCTACGACGCCCTTTAGGACGACATCCATTATGAGGTACAGGAGTGATGTCAATAATTTCTGTCACCTCTATACCTGCTCCGTGAATAGTACGGATTGCAGACTCACGTCCGGCACCAGGTCCTTTCACATAGGCCTTAACCTTACGAAGACCCAAATCATAAGCCACTTTGGCACAATCTTCGGCAGCTGTTTGTGCTGCATAAGGAGTGTTCTTCTTTGAACCTCTGAATCCCATCTTGCCTGCAGAAGACCAACTAATTACCTGGCCGGTTGCATTTGTGAGAGATACAATGATATTGTTGAAAGTAGATGAAATATGTGCCTGACCGTAGGCCTCTACTTTTACAACTTTCTTTTTATTTGATGTTCCTGTCTTTTTTGCCATGATCTAGGTTCTATTTAGTTGCTTTCTTCTTGTTAGCTACAGTTTTCTTCTTACCCTTACGTGTACGGGCATTATTCTTGGTAGACTGACCGCGAACAGGAAGCCCGATACGATGACGGATTCCTCTGTAACAACCAATGTCCATCAATCGCTTGATGTTCATCTGAACCACAGAGCGAAGTTCACCTTCAATTTTGTACTCACCTGCAATTGTTGCTCTTATTGCAGCTATTTGATCGTCATTCCAGTCCTTCACTTTAATACTGAAATCGATGCCATTTTTGGCAAGGATCTTTTGCGCAGTACTGCGACCGATCCCGAAGATATAGGTTAGCCCTATCTCTCCACGTTTGTTTTTTGGTAAATCAACTCCGGCTATACGTGCCATAATTTATTCTATTCTCTTTATTGTTTACAATTAATATTATCCCTGACGCATCTTGAACTTTGGGTTCTTTTTGCAAATCACGTAAAGACGACCTTTACGCTTAACAATCTTGCAATCTTCGCTGCGCTTTTTAATGGATGCTTTTACTTTCATGTTTTCTAATTTTTATTTGTATCTGAAAGAAATTCTTCCTTTTGTTAAATCATAAGGTGACATTTCCACTCTTACCCGGTCTCCGGGAAGAATACGGATATAGTGCATTCTCATTTTACCGGAGATATGGGCAATTATCACATGCCCGTTATCCAGTTCTACTCGAAACATAGCGTTTGACAGAGCTTCAATTATTGTACCCTCTTTTTCTATAGCAGCTTGTTTTGCCATTTAAAATCCTTATAATTTAAATATTTTTACCCTCAATAAATTCAAATGTCGATAGTATCTCCGGACTATTTCCCGAAATTGCAACCATCAGTTCAAAATGTGCAGAGTTCATGCCATCGGCAGTACTCACAGTCCAACCATCATCGTGCATTTTCACATTTTTCTTGCCCGCATTGATCATAGGCTCTATACATATGACCATCCCATCCTGCAGTTTCTTACCTTGCCCTTTAAGTCCGTAATTTGGAACTTCGGGGGCTTCGTGAAGCTTTTTACCAATACCGTGGCCAACCATTTCCCTTACCACAGAGAATCCATTGCTCTCTGCATGCTGTTGAACAGCAAAGGAAATATCACCCACCCGGTTTCCCGAAACTGCTTGTTTTATACCCCGGAACAAAGATTCCTTTGTGACAGCAAGCAATTTTTCAGTATTGTCAGAAACCTCTCCAACTGCGAATGTATAGGCAGAATCACCATAAAAACCCTTGTATACGGTACCGCAATCAACAGAGATAATATCTCCCTCTTTCAAACGGTATTCCGAAGCAAACCCATGAACAATAACATCATTCACAGAAATGCACAAGGTATACGGAAATCCTCCATAACCAAGGAAAGCAGGCACAGCACCATTGTCACGGATAAATGTTTCAGCAATATTGTTCAACTCCAGAGTTGTTACACCTGGTGCAATATTTTGACCCACTTGTGCCAGAGTCTTAGAGACCAATAAAGCATTCTCTCTAAGTAACTCAATTTCTTCCCTTGTTTTAATACTAATCATCATTCAAAGAACTTGAGACTTGGTTACATACCCGAACGGCCCTTGAGACGCCCGGTCTTCATCAAGCCATCGTAATGACGCATCAGCAAATGACTCTCAATTTGCTGCAGAGTGTCCAAAACCACACCAACAAGAATCAGCAAAGATGTTCCCCCGTAAAACTGGGCAAACTCATTGTTGACTCCCAACATAGAAGCAAATGCCGGCAATATTGCAACTATTGCAAGGAAAATTGATCCAGGCAAAGTTATACGGGACATTATGCTATCCAGGTACTCTGTGGTTTTCTTGCCAGGTTTGATTCCTGGAATAAAACCGCCATTCTTTTTCATATCTTCTGCCATCATAGATGGGTTCACAGTTACCGCTGTATAGAAGTAAGTGAACGCAACCACAAGAAGTCCAAAGATAAAATTATACCAAAAACCCATTGGGTTGGTAAGAGTGGCAGCTATTCCGCGAGTAGCGTCAAAACCTGCAAATATTAAAGGGAACATCATCAACGCCTGTGCAAAGATAATCGGCATTACACCAGCCGCATTTATCTTCAAAGGAATATACTGACGTACCCCGCCATATTGTTTATTGCCTATTATCCTCTTGGCATATTGGACAGGAATTTTCCGTGTTCCTTGCACCAAAGCAATTGTGGCAACAAACACAAAAAATAAAATCACCAATTCTACTATGAGCATCAAGATACCACCGCCAGCTGTCTGATTCATCCTGGCTCCACCCTCGGCTATAAGGGCAAAAGGCAGACGAGCAATAATACCAACCATGATTATGAGGGAAATACCATTACCTAAGCCGCGATCGGTAATTCTCTCTCCTAACCACATGATAAACATAGTACCACCAATTAAAATAACTGTGGCAAAAACATTATATGAGAATCCTTGAAATAAAAAAGCGCTTTCGGGCAACTGCACGTGCAGGTTTGCAATATATGCAGGACCTTGCAGAGCTAAAATTGCAATTGTCAGATAGCGTGTCCACTGATTCATCTTCCTCCTGCCACTCTCTCCCTCTCTCTGTAATCTTTGGAAGTAGGGAATCATAATTCCCAAAAGTTGAATAACAATAGACGCAGAGATGTAAGGCATTACACCCAGCGCAAAGATTGAGGCATTACCAAAGGCACCACCGGAGAACATGTTAAGCAGCCCTAACAATCCCTCGGAAGCCTGGTTTTGAAGGTTCGCAAGTTGAGTCGGATCAATACCCGGCATCACTATAAAACTACCGAGCCTGTATACCAACAGCAACAGGATAGTATAGACTATCCTCTTGCGAAGTTCCTCAATCTTGAAGATGTTTTTGATTGTATCGATCAGTTTTTTCATTGTACAATTTAGATTTTGGTAGCCTTGCCCTCAAGTGCTTCTATCTGGGCAATTGCCGACTTGGAAAATGCGTGTGCAGTAATATCTAATTTAGCTGTAAGCGGACCATTTCCAAGGATTTTAACCTTGTCATTTTTAGATACCAACCCTGCCTCTATTAGAGTGTCCAATGTAAGGGTTGTTGTTCCCAGTTTCTCTGACAAAGCTTGGATTGTTGTCAAATTCAATGCTTTGAATTCGACCCTGTTAATATTGTTAAATCCAAATTTTGGAAGGCGTCTTTGAAGAGGCATCTGTCCTCCCTCAAAACCTTTTTTACGGGAATAACCAGACCTGGATTGCGCTCCTTTGTGTCCACGGGTAGATGTACCTCCACGGCCCGATCCCTCTCCGCGACCAATCCTCTTAGTACTTCCCAATGACCCCTCTGAAGGTGTAAGATTATGTAATTTCATTTGTTAGATCTCCTATTAGTTTAATTCTTCAACTTTTACAAGGTGCAACACCTTTTCCAGCATTCCTTTGTTCACAGGATTCAAATCAATCTCTACAGATTGATGCAATTTACGGATACCGAGTGACTCTAAATTTGCGGATTGCCTTTTGGTGGCGCCGTTTTTACTTTTAATTTGAGTAATTCTTACTTTAGTCATTTCTATACCTCCTTATCCATTAAATACTCTGTTCATCGGAATACCACGCAATCCTGCTACAGTATAGGCATCACGCATCTCTAGCAAAGCTGCTACAGTTGCCTTCACAAGGTTATGAGGGTTTGAAGAACCTTTGGATTTTGCAATAACATCAGTTACACCAACCGACTCAAAAACGGCACGCATCGCGCCACCGGCATTAACTCCGGTACCTTCGGCTGCAGGTTTCATATAAACCCTTGCACCGCCAAATTTTGCTATCTGTTCGTGGGGGATTGTGGTTTTGTTCAAAGGAATTTTCACAAGATTCTTTTTTGCATCTTCAATCCCTTTGGATATAGCAGTAGTCACCTCATTTGCTTTGCCCAGGCCGTAACCTACAACACCTTTCTCGTCTCCAACAACAACAATTGCTGCAAAGCTAAAGTGACGTCCACCTTTGGTTACCTTGGTAACCCTTTTAACTGCAACCAATCTGTCTTTCAACTCTAGATCGGTAGTCTTAACTTTTTTTACGTTTGTATTTATCATACTCAATATCTTAGAATATAAGACCACCTTCACGGGCGGCATCTGCTAAACTTTTTACTCTTCCATGATAAAGGTAACCGCCACGGTCAAAAGCAACTTTAGAGATACCTTTCTCTATTGCCCTTTTTGCAGCCAATTTACCAACTAATTTTGCAACTTCTGTTCCCGGTTTGCCCTTGCAATCAGCTACAATCTCCTTATCTACAGAGCTTGCAGACGCAAGAGTAATACCTTTTACATCGTCTATGAGCTGAACATATATTTGTTTGTTGCTCCTGAATACACACATTCTTGGTTGTTCGGCAGTACCATTAACCACCTTGCGAATGCGCATCCGTATTCTGTCTCTTCTTTCTATTTTACTTAAAGCCATAAATCCTCCACTTATTATTTGGCGCTGGCCGACTTACCGGCTTTGCGACGAAGTTGTTCACCTACAAACTTAATACCCTTACCTTTGTATGGTTCAGGTTTGCGCAACGAGCGCAGCTTAGCGGCTACCATCCCAAGCAACTGCTTGTCATGGCTTGTAAGAGCCAAAATTGGAGCCTGTCCTTTTTTAACTTGCTCAGCAACAGCTTTCACTTCAATTGGCAACATCAAGTGAACGTCATGAGAGTACCCAATGCTCATTTCCAACACCTGGCCTTTTACCTCTACTCGGTAACCTACACCCACAAATTCTTGCTTTATGGTATAACCGGTACTTACACCAGTTACCATGTTTTGAATCAATGAGCGGTACAGACCATGCATTGAGCGATGTCTTGGCTGATCGGTCGGCCTGGTAACTTTAACCACATTTCCCTCTACGGTAACTCTAATATCGGCATCCACCTTTTGCGAAAGTTCTCCGAGCGGGCCTTTAACCTTAACCACATTGCCAGCTTCAACTTTCAAAGTTACGCCGGCCGGAAGGTTTACAGGTAATTTTCCTATTCGTGACATTATAAATTCTTTATAAACTAAATTGATACTAAATTAATAAACGTAGCAAATAACCTCACCACCAATGTTAAGTGTTTTAGCTTCTTTATCGGTGATAAGACCTTTTGAGCTTGAGATAACAGCAATACCCAGGCCATTCAGCACCCTTGGCAAATCTTCTACCCCAACATAACGTCTTAAACCCGGACGGCTCACCCTGGAAATCTTCTTTATAGCAGATTTTTTTGTCTCGGGATGATATTTCAAGGCTATTTTTATTGTGTTGAAAGGTGTACCTTCAACAAGTTTATAGCTTAGAATATAACCTTTTTCATGAAGAATACGGGTTAATTCAAGCTTCATTTTAGAAGCAGGTATATCCACAACCTTGTGGCCTGCAAGAGATGCATTACGCACCCTAGTCAAAAAGTCTGAAATTGGATCAGTCATTTTTAATTTTTTTTAAAGTCTATTCGACGCCGTTTGCACAACGCCCGATATCCAACTTTTATGTTAATAAATATAATAAATGTGACTCGCGTCACTTAAATGCTACCAACTAGCTTTGCGAACACCGGGGATAAGTCCTTTGCTGGCCATTTCGCGAAACTGGATGCGGCTGATACCGAAAACACGCATATAACCTTTTGGACGACCTGTGATTGAACAACGGTTATGAAGCCTTACAGGACTAGAGTTCTTTGGAAGTTTATCCAAAGCTGCATAGTCACCGGCCTCTTTTAGGGCTTTGCGTTTTTCTGCGTATTTGGCACTTAATTTTGCGCGTTTTACTTCGCGTGCCTTCATTGATTCTTTTGCCATTATCTATCTCTAAAGTTTAAGATTATTTCTTGATATTTTTGAACGGCAGACCAAACTCCCGAAGCAAAGCAAATGCCTCTTCGTCCTTAAGTGCTGTAGTTACAAAAGTAATTTCCAGACCTAGGATTTTTGTAATCTTGTCGATATCTATTTCCGGGAAGATTATCTGTTCTTTTATACCCAATGTATAATTCCCTTTACCATCAAACTTCTCGTTGATACCTTTGAAGTCTCTGATCCTGGGAAGTGAAACAGAAATCAGCCTTTCTAAAAATTCGTACATTTTTGCCGCACGAAGAGTAGTCTTAACACCAATCGGCATACCTTTCCTCAGTTTGAAGTTGGATATATCCTTTTTAGATACAGTTTGAACAGCCTTCTGCCCGGTTATGATTGTAAGTTCTTGCTGGGCAATCTCTACAAGTTTCTTATCTTGCGTTGCAGAGCCAATACCCTGGTTAATCACAATCTTCTCAAGCTTTGGTACCTGCATAACAGTACTGTAGCCGAAATCCTTCATTAGTTTCGGAACAATCACCTCTTTATACATTTTTTGAAGTGATGGCATATAGCCTTTCACTAGAACCTGTTCAGCTTGGTTTTGAGCGGCTTTTGCCGGCTTTTCGGCTTTACCTGTCTGAGTCTTAGCAGCTGGTTTCTTTACAGCTCCATCTTTAGTATTTGCCATTATTTAATCTCCTCTCCAGATTTTTTCGCGTAACGAACTAATTTATTCTTATCATTCAAACGACGGCCGATCTTTGTTGGACCTCCCTTCACAGGGTCAACAACCTGAAGGTTGGAGATATGTATCGGAGCCTCTTGTTTGATTATACCACCCTGTGGATGCTGTGCATTGGGTTTGGTATGTTTGCTAACCATGTTGATTCCTTCAACAATGGCGCGATTCTTATCTGTAATGACTTCCAGAACCCGTCCGGTTTTTCCGCGGTCCTCACCTGCATTTACAAATACTGTATCGCCTTTTTTAATATGTAATTTTTTGTTCATATCTTTTTTTTATAAAAAATTATAACACCTCAGGTGCTAAAGATACAATTTTCATAAAGTTCTCACGTAACTCCCTGGCTACAGGACCAAAAATACGAGTCCCACGAACTTCGCCCTGGCTGTTAAGCAAGACACATGCATTGTCGTCAAAACGTATATATGAGCCATCAGCGCGACGGATCTCTTTTTTTGTACGTACTATTACCGCCTTGGATACAGTTCCTTTTTTTGTATCACCACCCGGGATGGCACTTTTTACGGTAACCACAATTTTATCGCCAACTCCGGCATAACGGCGGCGGGTTCCACCCAAAACACGGATACAAAGGACTTCTTTGGCTCCACTGTTATCTGCCACCAATAATCTCGATTCTTGTTGTATCATGGCTATTTAACTTTTTCTACAATTTCTACTAGTCTCCAGCGTTTGGTCTTGCTCAACGGGCGAGTCTCCATTATGCGCACTTTATCTCCCTCACTGCACTCGTTTTTCTCGTCATGAGCTACAAACTTGGTGGTTTTATTTACGAACTTACCGTAAATAGGGTGTTTTACTTTTCTTTTAACAGCAACAACGATAGATTTATCCATCTTGTTACTTACCACCATACCTATTCTTTCTTTACGAAGATTTCTTTCCATGACTGTTAGTTGTCCTTCTTGTTTTCCATTTGGCTCAGAATTGTGAGCATTCTGGCAATATTTGTCTTTGCCTTTTTAATCTGTGATAAATCATCTAATGGAGAAATAGCATGATTCATCCTCAGGCGCACCAAGTTTGCCTTTTCGGTTTCGATGCGTTCCCTTAAATCATTTATGGATAATTCGCGAATCTCAGTTGCTTTCATCTTAATATTCCTACATTAAATTATTCTTGGTAATCCCTGCGAACTACAAATTTTGTAACTACAGGCAGTTTCTGTGCTCCAAGACGAAGTGCCTCTTTGGCCACCTCCAAAGGAACACCCTCTGCCTCAAAAATCATACGTCCAGGTGTGATAGGTGCAACAAATCCTTCAGGAGCACCTTTACCCTTACCCATACGTACCTCTGCAGGTTTCTTGGTAAATGGTTTATCAGGAAATACTCTGATCCAAATTTGTCCTTCACGCTTCATATATCTTACGATGGCCTGACGTGCAGCTTCCAGTTGTTGGCCGGTTAACCAACAAGACTCTGTTGTTTTAATCCCGAAAGATCCAAAAGAGAGCTGATTTCCCCTCTGAGCGATCCCTTTCATACGGCCTTTTTGTTGCCTTCTGAATTTGGTTTTTTTTGGTTGTAACATTGTTTTTTTTACAGTTTAACGATAACAGTAAATATATTTGTGTGCTTTGGTCTTAAAAAATTTAGGTCTAAAACCTTGTTTTTCTGCCAAATAGGTAAATCAATCACATATTTGGCGGGTTGCAAATATACCAAAAAAATTAAAAGTGCAAAAGGATGTTGGTTTTTTTTTACAAATTATGAACTTTAAGGAAACCCAAAAAATTGGCTCCCCAGAATTTTTCAAGCTCCTCTTCTGTATAACCTCGTCTTAGAAGTTCTATGGTCAGGTTCATCATTTTTGAAGTATTTTCCATACCCACAACACCCCCGCCACCATCGAAATCTGTCCCCAACCCTACGTGCTCAATGCCCACGAGGTTCCTGACATAATCTATATGGTTTGCAATATGGGCAACAGTAACAGAATCCTTTGGTAATTCAGACAAGAAAAACCTGCCGGTAGCCACCTGTATAAGGCCCCCCTTGGCAGCTATAGCTTTGATTTCATTATCTATAAGATTCCTGTTATGATTCTTGATAGCGTAAACGCCTGAATGGGATGCCATTACCGGATATTCGCTAATTTCCAGAACATCAAATACAGTTTCTGTAGATGCATGAGAAACATCAATCACAATACCAAGCCTGTTCATCTCCCTTATAACATCCCTTCCAAAATCAGACAACCCGTTATGCTCCGGGCCACTCTTATCCATTGATGCATCACAAATATTATTGTTACCGTTATGGCATATTGTCATTGCCCTTACACCCATGTCACGGAACATTTCCAAATTGGAAAGGTCATCACCAATGGCATACCCATTTTCAATTGCAAGCATTACCGATGTAACCCCGTTCTCCTTGTTTCTTACAAGGTCATCCGAATTGTATGCTATTGCGACATCTTTGAAATTCTCCACATAAACCTTGAATCTGTCAAGGTTATCCCTTACATAAAGAGTTGCCGAATCCAAAGACTCCCTGTCCCGGCCCTTTTGGCCTATATATATTGCAAACAAAGCAGCATCCAAACCACCCTGTTTCATCATAGGGAATGTAACCTGCCCTTTTGTGATACGGGATGACTCCTTTGGATTATTTATATACAAAGCTGTATCATTGTGGGTATCTATAGTAAAATATTCCGAATGTATCCTTTGGGCAATTTCCTGCAGCTCTTTTAAGCTCTTTTGGCCCGTCTGAGAACGAGCATTACAAGTTGCCCCAACAATAACCAAAAGGGCAACCATATATTTGAGTAAGGGAAAATATTTCATATGAAATTATGGTTTTGTATTTTTAACTGGTTTTATCCACCATCCCATCCTTTTTGCAAACAACACTATCAAGAAAGAAAGCAGCAACAAGCCTAAAAGCAGCCACAAGGCCAGTCCGTTCACAAAAAGCACAGGAACAAATGTAATTATCAATATCTCAACAGGGGCAATCGGCAAATATGCCATAGCATAATCATCCATTGCCTTGCTTTCCAACTTTGGATCTACAATCCTTATCAATGCAATGCCCATAGCCATGGTACCGGTCCACCAACCCCAGGCAAAAATTGAACGTTCAAACCAAAACGTTTTGCAGAGTCGTCTGCCTAGGAAAAAGGTAACAGCCCAAACAACAAATGCCCCCGTAACAATAAGAATAACCAAAGGGACAGCATATTTTACCACAACACTAAGTTGTATGGAAGCCACACCACATGCGACAAGCAAATCTGTGAAAGTACTGCTTAACCTGGATGTTTGCCTGGGACAAATATATTCCGAAACCCCGGTGGAGTCGAATATTTTTTTAAAAACCAGACCCACGATAAAAGAGGCAGAGAAAACAGGAATCTCAAGTTTTGGATAATACGATTTAACCCCTTGGCTAAACAAATACCCAATCAAAGCAACAACAAACACAAAAGCCAAATGGAAAGCCAGGGAATCTATTGAAATAGACGATGTAGTACTTGTCCCGGCATCCTCCCTATTTCCCTCTGGAATCAACCCCGTCCTCAACTCATCGGGTAAATCAGAAAAATCAGAGATAAAAGAAGTATCTCCCTTAACTGCCGCCCTTTTTACCATAACCAATCCAACCACAATTGCAATCACAACTCCGGCAGTAGCAGTAGTCATACCCAAACTTTTTGCCTCTTCCCAGCCAAGTGAGCCAAAGGCGTCACCAATTGCAGCAGCAGTTCCATGTCCGCCGTAAAAACCGGTAGGCAACATTATCCCAAATGCAGAGTTTAACTGTGGCCAAATAATATTGAGCACAAACAATCCGAACAAACCCATGAATGCCCACTGCAAAAGCATACCAAGTTGCGCATAAGCCCAAATTGGACCTACCCTTCCGGCAACCTCTTTGAACCTGAATTTTGGAGAAGAGAGAGGCAATGCGGCAAAAACCAAAGCTATCAGCACTCCCGCATAAGTGCCAAGTTGGTTAGAGAATGGCAACCATCCCAATCCATTCGGACCCATTGCAAGTCCAAGGAATCCCGCAATCAACGAGGGTGGAATAAAAAGTTTCTGAATGAATTTGACTTTTACCCTAATCAGTTTTCCAACTAAAAGCAAAGCAAAAATCAATCCTAAATCGGTAAACAAGGTCCACGGACCATACACAGAAGAGAACATAGTTAAGTGAGGTAATTGAAGTTTATTAATTAAATAGACCCAAATATAAGGTTTTTGGTCCAATTATTGAAGAATAGCAATAAAAGAGATATTTTTGTTGTGGATGAATAGAAGAGATTGTTTCCTGGTCTTATTGATTCCCCTTTTTTTAATTCAATCTCCCCTTTTTTCTCAGGAGAAGGGGTATTCGGTTGGATATAAAATAGAGGGCAAAGATACTGTATACCAAATTACCCTAAGAGAAGTGTACCATTTTTCATGGGACAAGACAAACAGGAAAGGAAGGGAATGGAGGGAATTTTACAGATTGGTTTACAACTTCAAAAAGACCTACCCATATGCAATGGTTGCAAAAGGCAAAGTCCAGGAAGCAGACAGCATACTCAAAAACTCCAACTTCAATTCAAGGGAAAAAGAGAGGTTCATAAAAGAATTCGAAACAAACCTTTTCAAGGAATTCGAACAGCCACTCAGGAAAATGACAATAAGCCAAGGCAAACTACTTCTAAGGCTGGTTGACAGGGAAATCGGGCAAAGCTCTTTTTATATAATCAAGAATTACAGAGGAGGTGCTGCTGCAGGTTTTTGGCAAGGTGTAGCCAGACTTTTCGGTTCGGACCTTAAAAGACCGTACGACCGCTTTGGAGAAGACAAAATTACGGAAGAGCTCGTTCAGATGTACCACAGAGGCACTTTCGACTACCTGTACTATTCAATTTTCCACTAGTCAGTAAATATCCAACCAGTCCATCCCGCTATCAACAACCTTTTTCCCACTCCAGAGTTCCTGATTCAGAATCAAAAACAAGGTACTCACACCCATGGACCCACTCTCCCAAAATGTAAAACCCGGCCCCTTTGGGAGTTAAGTTATTACCTGGGGTATGCATATGCCCAAAAATGAAAATATCTACTAAATTGCTCTTTTCAAACTCAGCTGCAACCCTATACAAAGGGTCCCCCTCCCCTCTGAACTCCAACCTTTCACTCTTTACCAACCGATTATGTTTAGACCAACGTGTTGCAACAGAAAAAGCCCACCTGGGATGTATTGCGCTAAACAGAACCTGAAGAAACCTATTCTTGAAGACTCCCTTCAAAAAATTGTGGCTTCTCTCTCCAATCAACTCATCTCCATGAGCAAGGCAAAACATTTTACCACCAACCGGAACAACGGTCATCTCATCCAATAGGGTCACACCAACCTCCGATTGAAGGTAATCATATGTCCACACATCATGATTGCCTTTAAGGAAAAAAACCTGGACACCCTTGTCAACAAGGAATGACAAAGCACCTAAAGTACGAGTAAAACGCCTTGGGATCACATATTTGTACTCGTACCAAAAATCAAAGATATCGCCCAGCAAATAAAGATGGGCTGTATCATCAGGTAATTGGTATAGGAAAGTGGCAAACTTTTTCTCCCTCTCTTCGGGGTCAAAAGCCCTGAGACCAAGATGGACATCAGATACAAAATAATATTTATTTTTCACCAATTCAGACATAAGAAAACACAATCGCCAAAATTCCCGCAACTGCACAATAGAGGGCAAACCCCCTTAGTTTAGTTCTCTTCACAAGAGCTATCATAGCCTTGCAGGCAAATAATCCCGACAAAAAAGCAGCAACAAAACCAGCTGACAACACTAACACACCAATACCAGAACTCTGAGAAGACAAATCACCCGAAACCAATTCAAGGAAGGCCTCTCCCAAGATAGGAACAAGCACCATCAAAAAAGAGAACCTGGCCATATCTTCCCTTTTGACCCCAAGCATCAATCCGGCAGAGATGGTAGAGCCCGATCGGGATAATCCCGAGACAACAGCAAGGGATTGGGCTACACCAATCAGTAAAGCATTGGAAAAGGTTATCCCCTTCTCCTTTGGCTTAATTATTCCAGAGAGGAACAACAAAAGCGATGTCACAAGCAATGCAAACCCCACTACCACGAGTCCCCCTCCAAAAAGGGCCTCTACACTATCTTTGAAAAACAACCCTACAACCATTACAGGCAACATAGAAACAAAGATTTTAAATATGTATATCGTTTCCATGTTCATTTGGAACCTGAACAAACCCGAAAGCAATCCTGCAATATCTTTTCTGAATGCAACCAAAGTACTCAGGACAGTCGCAGCATGCACAACTATTTCAAAAGAGAGGTTGGTACTCTCGACTCCCAAAAGTTCCTTGCCTATTACAAGGTGCCCGCTACTGCTTACAGGAAGGAATTCTGTCAAACCTTGGACAATCCCCAACAATATAGCTTCTAAAAACCCCATTTATTTGCCTTTTGGAACATACATTATTGCAAAAACCTCAACAGCAAAACCCAACAATATCAAAAAAGGGGCAAGGGTTATCCTCCTGAAACTAAACATTTGTTCTTCCGGAAAAACATTAGGGTCTGTAGTACCACCACCCGTCATAAGGGCATAACCCAAAATAAGCAGCACCAAACCTGCCAATATGAATACAAGGTTCTTTTTTGGTAACGCAAAGTTAACTTCGTTCATTATTTCAACTGTTCTAAGTTAATAATCAATAATAGATATCATCCCCGGACATAGAGATAAGTCTGTTGGAAATAAAAAAAGTACTAAGGAGACACAACAAAACTCCCAGCAACGGGACCACTGCAAAAACTGCAATAATCATATTCTTGTCCATTATTGCCAGAAGCTCCGGCAAGTCCCTTACCGCAACATAGACAAGCATGCCCAGCAAGATATCGGCAATAACCCCGGAAACGATTCCCTGCCATATGCCTTTAACCAACAAAGGCTTCCTGATGAAAGACCTTTTGGCACCAACTAGCTTCATAGTGTAAATAACAAACCTTTTTGCATAGAGGTTTATCCTTACAGTATTGTTTATCAAGACAAAAGATATGAATAACAAAAGCAAAATAAGCACACCTGCCACATAGCCGGCCTTTTCCATATTGTCATTGATTATTCCCACCAAAGACTCTTGGTAAACAACCTCTTTTGCCAAACTCAAAGAAGACAAATCTTGTTTTATGAACGATAAGGAGTCAGTGTATATGTAGTCGGCCTTAAGGAAAATATCCACAGATATTGGTATTGGATTGACCTCAAATAAATCCAGGAAATCTTCTCCCAAAATCTCTTTCATCTCTTCCGTACCCTTTTCCCTGGACACAAACTCAAAATCCTTTACATACTCTTTTTGTCCAATAATATCTAGTGACGGCATCACCTCTTGTTCAGTTGCAATATCTTCGAAAATAAGGGAAATCTTTATATTTTCCCGAAAATAGTCCGAGACCGACTTTGCATTTACACCAAGCATTCCGGTAAGACCCGCCAATAACAGTACCATGCTGATACTTATTACCGACGAGAGGTACGATTGGATAAGCCTCCTGTAAACTATGTTCTTTTCCCTTTTCTTCATTGCTAAAACAAGGTTCAAAGATACATAAAATGTCCAATTAAATTAATTTTATTATCTTTGTAGGGTATTGCATTAAATCTTCAAAAAAATGAGTGAGCCCAAAAGAGTTCTTTACGTAAGCTCGGAAATTTATCCCTATTTACCAGAAACAACAATATCCAACATAGGGCGTTACTTACCCCAGGGAGTACAAGAAAGGGGTTGTGAGATACGCTCATTCATGCCCAAATATGGGGTTATCAATGAGAGAAGGAACCAACTTCACGAAGTTATCCGCCTATCCGGCATGAATATTATCATCAACGATCTGGACAGGCCACTAATTATCAAGGTCTCTTCAATTTCATCTGCAAGAATGCAGGTCTATTTCATCGATAACGAAGACTATTTTTTCCGCAAACATATTTATGGGGACGAAAAATCTGAATTTTTCCCCGACAATGACGAGAGAGCTATATTTTTTGCCCGAGGCGTTCTTGAGACAGTCAAGAAATTGAGATGGAAACCAGATATAATCCACTGCCAGGGTTGGATTTCACACTTTCTCCCATTGTATCTGGACAAAGTTTATTCCGATGACCCTATTTTCTCTGACAGTAAGGTCATACTATCACTTTACAACGATGGTGTAAACCAAACTTTTCCAAACAACATAAAATCCAAAGTCCAGGTTCCGGGCATAAAACCAAAAGACCTGGAAGCCTTGGAACCGGCAAATGGCATAAATCTTGCTAAACTTGCAATACAGTATTCTCATGGTATTATAATGGGACAAGAGGGTCTTGACAATACACTTGCACAACATGCCAAAGCCAGCAAGCTGCCAATACTTGACTTTATTGACACATCCGACGAAAATTCGGCATACATGGATGAATACATAAAATTTTACGATAAAATTTCTGCAAAAAAATGACAATAAAGAACATTCTTCGTTCTGTAGCAGCATTACTGCTAGCGGCTTCAATAACTTCATCCTGCATAGAAAAAGACAACAGCACCGGTGCTTCCCTTTTACCGGGTGACCACATAATTTCCCTGGAAAAGGAAATTTTTGATTTGCCTGTACAAATGAAGTTGTCCGACAGCATGCAAACCGGATATACAAGTTACCTCACAATCGGTTCAATCAATGATGCCGACCTTGGTTTGGTGCAGGCATCCACGGCAATCCCTATAAGGCCCACCTCACTTGAATTAAGTTACGGAGACAATCCTCAGGTAAAATCGTTCAAAGCCTATGTCACCGTAGATGACAAAACCTTCTTCAAAGACGAAGATGCATACATACCCCAAAATTTCAGGGTCCACAAATTATTGAAATATATAGACTCAACCGTAAATTACAGCAACTCCCTGACCGAATCCGATTATGACCCGGCATCACTGGAAACAAGCGGCAATGTGTTTTTTGGAGGGGACAGTCTGGTAATCGAGTTATCACACCAGTACGCACAAGAACTACTTTCTGCTACCCAGGAAGAAAGGGATAGCGTAGAACTTTTCCAAAAAAGATTCAATGGCCTGTACATAAATGCCGATCCGCAACCAGAAACCATTCACGGTGGAAGGATAAATCTGATATCCCCGTCTAACATATATTTTCTACTGACATACAGGCATATAGATGCTGCAAACAGTATAGACAAAGACAGTACCATTTCCTACATGGTAGATGAAAGTGGCCCTAACCTCAACAGATTCCAGCACCAATCTGCCACATTGGAAAACAACAATCCTCAAGATAAAATCTTCATGGAGGGATTGGCAGGGTTAAAACCATACATAGACTTTACACAAATCAAAAACAACATGACTGTTTGGGCCGCCCAAAACAACATAGACCTCTCCAGGCTCATCATATCCAAGGCAGAGATCCAACTTCCTTTTGAATATCCCGACAATTACAAAGATTTGCACTACTATCCCACACAAATATTCATAAACACAAGGACTGATGTTTCCGGGAGGGTAATATATGATCCTATTGCAGATATCTCCCTTGTTACCAACAATGGCTATATCAACCGCTCATTAAAACACTACTCTTTGGACATCAGCTCATACTTGCAAAAGATCCTCAGTGGTGAATACACCGGCAAGCAATCAGAAGCATACGTGGCTCCGATTTTCCAAACAAGCGATTACTATTCAGGGGCAGTATATTACTATTTGCAAAACTACCTTTACTCAAAAGCCATTTTAAACGGCAACGGGTCCGAAAGGAATCCCAAGCTAATTCTGACATACGCCATACTTCCATAACCAAACACCCTTTTAAAAGGCAATCCAAGTTATGGAATACAAAAAAAGCAGCCCATCAGGACTGCTTTTTTATTTTTCTTTTCCTTTTAAACCTTATCAAACCTTTTTGAAGATAACACATGAATTATGACCCCCAAACCCGAAGGTATTGTTCATGGCCACGTTTACTTCCCTGCGTTGAGCTTTGTTTAGGGTAAGGTTCAATTTGTAATCTATCTCGGGATCCTCGTGTTCAAAATTGATTGTAGGAGGAACAATGCCCGAGTTGATAGCATGGATACATGCCAAAGCTTCAACAGAACCGGCAGCACCCAAAAGATGGCCGGTCATTGACTTTGTAGCACTTATGTTTAGTTTATAGGCATGCTCGCCAAAAATAGCCTTGATAGCTTTAAGTTCGGCAATATCTCCCAGCGGAGTAGCTGTCCCGTGAACATTGACATAGTCAACAGATTCCTTTTCCAAACCCGCATCTTCCAATGCATGCCTCATCACATTTATAGCGCCAAATCCCTCCGGATGAGGTGCAGTAATATGATGAGCATCTGCTGTCATGCCTCCACCTGCAACTTCACAATAAATTTTGGCACCACGGGCAACGGCATGTTCATACTCCTCGAATACGAGAATGCCCGAACCCTCACCCATTACAAAACCATCCCTGGTTTTGTCAAAAGGTCTTGAAGCCGTCTTGAAATTATCATTGTTTGTAGACATGGCTTGTGCAGAATTGAAACCACCTATGCTCGGGACAGTTATACCTGCCTCGGAACCTCCGGTGATTATTATATCTGCCCTCCCCAGCCTGATATTATCGAACGCATCTATCATAGCATGCGTAGACGAAGCACAAGCAGAAACAGTTGTGTAATTAGGACCCCTCAATCCATATTTCATGGATATCATGCCCGGAGCCATATCAGGAATCATTTTTGGAATAAGGAAAGGGCTGAAGCGAGGAGTTTTACCTCCATCGCAATAGCCCTCAATTTCCTGGAAAAGCGTCTCTATGCCGCCGATTCCTGTACCCAGTATAACCCCCGCTCTGTCGGGATTAATCTTTGTGATATCAATGGCACTATCGGCCAAAGCTTGGGCAGAAGCTATCAAAGCAAACTGAGTGAACTTGTCCAGTTTCCGCTCTTCTTTTTTATCGATACCAAATTTAGCCGGGTCGTAATCCTTTATTTCACAAGCAAATTTGGTTTTAAAAAGGGTAGTGTCAAAACGAGTTATGGGTCCTGCACCACTCAGCCCGGCATCAAGGTTGTCGAAAAACTCCTGAATACTGTGCCCTAAAGGGTTAATGGTCCCTAAACCAGTTATTACAACTCTTTTTAAATGCATAAGTGTGATTACTTGGTGTTGTTCTCGATGTAAGAAATTGCATCACCTACTGTAGAGATTTTCTCGGCAGCCTCATCAGGAATAGTAATCCCGAAAGCTTTCTCGAATTCCATGATAAGTTCTACAGTGTCAAGAGAGTCAGCACCCAAATCGTTTGTAAAACTAGCTGCAGGAGTAACTTCTGACTCCTCTACGCCTAACTTGTCAACGATAATGGCTATAACCTTTTCATTAATGTCTGCCATGATTCTAAATAATTAGTTAATAAAAAATGTTTGTTATTTCAAAATTAGTTTGCAAAGAAAGACAAAAAATTCCAAAAAAGAAAATTTAGGCAAAGTGAAATGTTATTTTCCTCATTCTTTGCATGTTTAATTTACTGAGTATATTTATAAAAGTAATCCTTTTACACGTGCGAATTTCTTTTAACTTTGTGGCTCAAAAGTATAGGAAAACAATGCACACGGTAAATATAGCAATATTTGCATCAGGTTCAGGCACAAATGCCCAAAAAATAGCAGAATTTATTTCTGACAAAAAATACTTGCAAGACTCAACAATCTATCCAAAAGAGATTTGCATAAATCCCAAACTCATACTTTCCAACAAGCCCCAGGCATATGTATTGGAAAGAGCAAAGAAACTAGGGATAGACTCATTCACATTCACCCCGGCTCAGCTAAGAGACGGTCACCAAGTAGATACCATCCTTGACAAACATGATATTGATTACATTGTTTTGGCCGGGTTCCTCTTGAAACTACCCGAAAGGATAGTAAACAAATACAACCAAAAAATAATAAACCTCCACCCATCCCTGTTGCCAAAATATGGGGGTAAAGGCATGTACGGGGACAAAGTCCACCAAGCAGTCCTGGAATCAGGAGAGACAGAATCCGGAATAACAATTCATCTGGTTGACAACGAATATGACAACGGAGAACACCTTTTCCAGGCAAAATGCCCTGTAAACAAACATGACACAGCCGACACCCTGGCACAAAAGATACACAACCTGGAATGGAAACATTACCCGGAGGTAGTATGCCGGTACATTTGCCAAAAAGAAAATTGAAAAACAGGTTATCTGTATATCTCACTCAAAAAAGGCACCTCAACACGGAATCCGGTACCAACATACCTGTTACCCTCAAATGCAGTAAAAACCCCTGCTTTAAGAGCACCTTGTATACCAAACGAGTAACCCGCCTCTGTGTACACAACTCTTTTGTCCGGCAACCACAAACCCTTTAGGTACAAGGCCTCTGTATATAGTGCGCTATTGAGGAAAGGAAGGTTGTTCAGAAAAATGTAATTGCTCCTGAACTCTGCATTGTATTTCAACCACCTTTTTGATGTGGAGTAACGGTAAGGATCTGCAAGCATAAGGTCGGTTTCAAATCCATCTTCTACAACCATTATGTTTGAAGCCCTGAAATGGTGGAAATTATCAAAAAACAACCTCTCTGTATTGTAAAAGGTACCCGCTTCTGCCCCGTAAACCAACAAAGAATACAATCCGGTATTTATCCTGTGTCTCATAGAAAGGGATATCTTGCCCCAATCAGCATAGTCGCTGTTGTCGTTAAGAAACGATCCCTCTGCAGCAAACACAAAAGTAGGCCAGGCAGATTTCACATAGTCTTTCCTGCCAGAGACAACCCTGTAATAGTACCTTGGGGTATAGCTCACCTTTACAGAATAATCGAGGTTGGAATGCCCTTGTGGCAACTCATCATAAAGGTTGTCGGGCAAATTTGCAGAGGCAGTTTTACCTGTCAAAGACTTTACGTTGCCAATAACCAACGGGGTTACCTTGCTCCAGTTAACAGAAAGATCCAAATGGACACCATTGGCAACATCAATTTCATTTCCGGCAGTTATCCATTGCACAGCATGGTATTTCTTGGGATTCATGCCAAACAGGAAAGAGGCATAAGAACCAACAAAATCAGAGATTGAAGAGTTATCACTCAAATCACGACTAAAATCCCCAACCGAGATATAACTCTTGCCCAGCTTCATGGGAGAATGGCTTAACCAAGCATCCACCCTCCACATCACATTTTTCCTGTAAGTAGAATAGTAAACAGCAGGTTCAACCACAAGGTTGGCCTTTTTGTTGAACCTGTATGCAGAGTAAAAATTTTGCCCCAGCCAGTAGCCATCGGTAAAAGTAAAACCACCCACTACACGGCTGAGCCCACCGTAACCAAGGGTGAGTTTTTTGCCCACTTTGTATCGGCTATCGTATAAAATCCTGTCAAACAAAACACTTCCGGTACTCCTCCTGATTGCGTCACCCTTCTCACCCTCGGCAATCTTCTGGAACTCCTCCTTGAGGCTATCTGCCTCCTGGTAAGCCACAACCTCTTCTTGCCTGAGAGGGACAGTCCTGACAGAGGCCCAATATGAGCTGTCCCTTTTTGTGGCCATAGAATCTACCTTACGGGTTATATTACTCACCTGTTTAATTTCCAGGCCATTTCCCCTCACAGCCGAAGTATCCTCCCTGGCAATCTCTTCCTTAATCACTTTGGCACTATTCCTGGCAAAAGCACGCGCCTCCCGTGCAGTTTCAACAACTTTCCCGGGCAAAGCAGAGGCAATTGCCTCCTTTTCCAAACTACTGTTTACAGAACTGTAAGTAACAGAAGAATTATACACCCCGCCTGCACGGACACCCATCAAAGAAATGTCCACATCCATTGAATAAGATGTAGGCATAAAGATTTCCGGTGCAGTCTCATTATAATTGACCTTTAAATCAATATCGATCCCTGTCTCACGGATAAAGAAACGAGCATAGGTAACACTCCACAAATCATCTGCAATATAAATATGACCAGAAACCAATTTGGAATCCCCTTTTTTGGGGATTATCCTTATTTTATTGACAATATTACCATTATCATTGCTTATACCCTCGTAAACAAAACTATAATAATTGAATGCCTCCGGAGCCAATGGAGAAAGTTTGCCATAGAATTCCCTGTTATAGACAGATGCTGTATTGACTGTAGAAAATTGGGTTACATCAATCTCCTCGGGCACAGTACTTGAAAAAGCAACAACTGTCTCTTGATAATTATCTGGCCATGTAAACTTTACGTTTGATTTGGATTCCACAACAAAGGTTTTGTTAAGCACCAAGCTGGTTGTCTTTCTCCCAGCCTGCATCCTTATCACAGCCGGGATCTTGGTCACTTTGACACTACCCTTCATATATACCTGCGACGAGTACTCCCTGACCTGCCTCAAATGATAAGGAGCCATAGCAATTGCCTGTCTCATCACATGATATGCCCTATTTTCCCGCCCAGCCCTAAAGTAAACATCTCCCAAGGTATAGACCTCCTCTTCCAGCACAATTTGCCTGTCAACATCCCCTTTGGTCAAATCAAAACTGAACTTCTCCCTTTTGTAACCAAGGGAAGAGACCTCAACAGTATAATTGCCGGGCTTGAGGTTAACCCTGAAATTACCATCAATATCCGTAGGAATACCCGTAGATATTTCGTGTATGAAAACAGTAGCATAAGGAATTGGCAACTGTTTTGGATCTGTTACCCTTCCGCTAAACACAAACGCGCCGGCACTATTGCCAAACGACAATATTGCCACAAAAAAAAACACTAAAAAAAACTTGACTCTTACCATTTATTCAAATGCACCTTCTCTTCTTTCCATTTATCCTTTGGCTTCTGCTCCCCTTTTGGATAGCCTATTGGTATAACGCACAAAGGACGGTAAGGTTTAGGTATCCCAAATGCAGAAGCAATCAGGTCCATCCTGTCTTCATAAGGATATCCGGCAGTCCAAACAGCTCCAAGACCAATGGACTCGGCAGCAAGCAATATATTTTGAGCCGCAGCAGAACAATCCAGAAACCAATAGACAGATGTTTCCGGGTTTCCGCATACCACAATGGCTGCCTGGGCCTCCTTCATCATCCTCGCATATGGAAGTTTCACCGACAAATCGGCCATGATATCCTTGTCGGTTACAATCAGGAATTCCCAAGGTTGCCTGTTCATACCAGTTGGAGCAGCCATACCGGCCTTTACCAACAAAACAAGATCTTCGTGAGCCACCGGCTGGTCGGTGTAACTCCTAACGCTTTTGCGGGCGAAGATGGTTTCAAGTGTAGGGTTTTGTGCCATGATCAACGTACTTTGCATTGAAATAAGAACCAAAACAAAAATAACTTTCTTAAACATATTATCTCTTTTTTAAATAAAATTTCCAAAACACTTACTTACTCCCCGTAAACAACCGAGCGGAAAATCCTCAGGGAGGGTTCCATTATCTCATCCGAAAACCGGTAACCTTTTTGGTGCAGGTCGGCACCACCTATCCCGTTCCCTATATCAAAATAGGAAGAGTTGGCATTGAACGCAAAAAAAGCAAAATCATCGGAACCCCTCTCCGGTTCAGCCGCATAGTGGTATTCAACTCCATTGGATTTCAATGCTATTTCTACCATTTCATTTGCCTGTAGGTCATTCACAGTGGCAGGAAAACGGTCATAAAAGGCAACCGATACCTCCAGGGAGTACCTCTGTCCAACCTCCTTTGCAAAATCCTCCATAATTTTGCAGAGTTTGTCCAGGTCACTATCCTTGAAAGAACGCAGAGTCATTCGCAAATAACCTTCGCCGGGAGTTACCCCGTAATTGACATCACCCATGGAGATATTGACAACCGTACCCAAGGTAAAATCGTCAAACAACTCCCTCTTGGAATTAAGCCCATGCATGAACTCTGCAGTTTCAAAGATAGCTTTGTAAGGCGAAACAGCCTGTTCCGGGCGCGATGCATGTGAAGGTGAGCCCTTAAAAAAGAGCTCCATACCCACAGACCCGGCAGCGTAAACACCTTCATGCAGCACCACCTGGTTGAGCGGGATACCGGGCTTGTTATGCAATGCAAAAGCATAGTCAAAGAATATTTTTTTAGCTTCCAGGTCTTTGGCCATCAAGGCAGCCCCCTCGCCCACCTCCTCTGCAGGCTGGAAAAGCAACCATACTGTGCCTTCGAAATCCCTGTCGGCCGAAACCACATTGGCCAGACCAAGCAATATGGCCATATGACCATCGTGACCGCACCAATGGCGGGTACCCTCGCTGGTGCTGATTGCATCCAATTCACAACGGAACATTTTAGAAGCCCCCGGATGATTTCCTTTGTACCCGGCAAGCACACCATGGCCACCAAGACCAGTGTGAAGCACATCGGGATTTGTATTCTTAAGGTAATCAGTTACTATCCCGGCAGTCTTGACCTCTTTGTGTGAATACTCCGGAACTTGGTGCAGCTCCTTTCTAATTTGTACCATCTTGTCTATAAGAGTAGCATCTTGCGAAAATAAATTCATTGGCATACAAAGAATTAAAATTAATGCAGCAAATTTAAATTGATTAAGTGTTTTCATAGTATTTGCCCGTTTTGCCAAATTTAGGAAAATTATTTGCAGAGCCTTGTCAAAAACCTCAAATTTGCGCCTCGCAACAGATCTAAAATATTTAATTATGTACGAAAAAATCAAGAAAAAGAGGGCCATCACCTTCAAAAGATGGAAAAGGACACCCTGGGCAGCATTTGCATCCCTGGGCAAAACAATCAAAATCGGGGTCCTGTGTGTAACCTACTCCTTGCTTGTGTTCAACAGCGTTACTGCGTTGGCCCAAAGCAACCAAAAGAGTGCAAACGAGACACTTATTGCACTCGAAGAACTGGTAATCAACACCGAACGACCCTCGCCATTCCAACCTCTTGTAAGGGTAGTAGCGGTAATCCAACAGAAAGAGATAGAACGGGCTGCCGTCCGGAACATCCAGGATCTGTTGCGTTATATCCAGGGAGCCGACCTTCGCAGCCGGGGTAGCGAAGGGGTACAAGCCGACCTCAATATCCTCGGAGGAACATTCGACCAGACAATGGTCATGATAAACGGGACCAACTTCACAGACCCCCAAACAGGGCACCACTCACTCAATATTCCCGTGGAAATTTCACAAATAGAACGGATAGAAGTACTTCACGGACCGGGGGCCTGGTCCGACGGGGCAGTTGCCTATTCGGGAGCAATCAACATCATCACCAAAAAGCCCACATCACAATCGCTACAGGCAAACATGACCGGGGGAGAACACGGATTCTTCAAAGGAAGTATCAATGCAGGCTACACAAACTCAAGACAAAGCACAGGCAATTACCATCCAAAGAAATGGGACATTTCGGGACAAACAGGGGGCGGTTACAGCAGGAGCGACGGGTTTGCACCAAACACCGATTTTGACATCCTCAACCTATTTTCCAACATCTCTGCAAACAACAACAATGGCCACTCACTGGAGTTTCAGGCAGGTTACCAGGAAAAGGCATTTGGGGCAAACAGCTTTTACTCTGTTGCCTATCCCGAACAATTCGAAAAGACAAGGGTGATCCTTTCATCTGTAAAATATACTTGGAGCAGTTCAAGATGGCAGGCAACTGCAAACCTGTACCACAGGAGGCACCACGACAGGTTCGAACTGTTCCGCAATGAAAGCCCCGAATGGTACACCGCACACAACTACCATATGAACGACATAGCCGGAGCCAATGCAAGCTTGGCATACCGTTGGGGCAAAGCAGGCAGCACCGTGGCTGGGGCAGATTACCGTTACGAACACATCTACAGCACAGTATTGGGCGACCCCTTTACTACAAGCGCTAATCCGAACGGCAAACCTGTCCCCGGCGAACAAGGAGTCTTCTTTACCCGCTCAAAGCAGAGGGAAACACCATCCATTTACCTCCGCCATATATTGCAACTAAACAAATGGAGATTCACAGCAGGGGTAATGTCGGCCCAAACCCTAAATTCCGGAGAAGGGAAAGATTACAATGCAAGGATTTATGCAGGTTTGGCTGCAGCTTACCAAATCACCCCGCACCTGGAAGCCAACGGATGGATAAACAACAGTTACCGCAACCCCACATTCACAGACCTCTACTACAAAAGCCCCACACAAACAGGCAACACCAACTTAAAACCCGAGGAGGCAGTTGCAGGACAACTTGCACTAAAATTCACAAAACTCAGGTTCCAGGCTTCGTTATCTGCCTTTTACCGCTACGGATACAGCATCATTGACTGGACCAGGGAGAGTGGAAGTGACCAGTGGAGTGCCAACAACATTACCAACGTAAGTTCCAAAGGTACCGACATTAATGTTACCTACACTGGAAAATCCGGCCCCTTAAACAGGGCATCCCTTTCATGGTCCTGGATGGAAGTAGCCAAAGAGAGTGGCAACTTCCACTCACTCTATGCCACAGACTATCTAAAGTACAAAGCAAACCTGGGGATTGACCACAAACTACTTCCAGGTTTGTCTGCCAACTGGCATTTTTCATGGCAAAAAAGGGAAGGAAGCTACCTCGGCCCAGACAACACAGAACTACCATATAAACCATTTTTACTTGCAGACCTGCGGCTTACGTGGGAGAAAGGCACTGTCCAACCATTTGCAGAGGCAACAAACCTGTTAAACACCAATTACCTTCACATTGGCAACCTGCCACAACCACGCCGGTGGATCAAAGCCGGAATCAATCTGCACATAAAATAATTTATGATTTTAGGCGATTTTGGTTTATTTTTACAAGATTGTTCCGCTTTAAACGATATTTTTATAAACAAAACATAGATTATGAAGAGTAAATTACTGATTATGTTAATTTCATCTGCAGTCCTTACCTCCGCATGCTCGTCCGGAGGCGGGAACAAAGAGGAGGGCACTCCAATTTCCAGGAGTACAATCACTGTTAAGGACGGCATCATGACACCAGAGGTGATGCACAACATGGGCAAGGTTAGTGACCCCCAACTCTCACCCGACGGCAAAGAGATTTTGTTTGGTGTGAGTTTCACAGATATTGCACAAAACAAGAATAACCGCGAACTATTTGTAATGACCCTGGATGGTTCCGGAAAACGCCAGATTACATCTACCGTTAAAAGTGAGAACAATGCCCGTTGGACAAAAGATGGCAACCAAATCCTTTTCCTGCAGGGCGGCGAACTTTGGAAAATGGACAAAGATGGCAACGAAAGAGTCAAGGTCGGAGAATATGGCAATGGTATAAATGAGTTCAAACTCTCCCCTGCCGGCAACAAAATATTGTTTGTATCCAACATCAAATCCATTGACAAAGCTGTGGATATATGGCCCGACCTGGAACAAGCCACAGGCCGTATGGTAAACGACCTCATGTACCGCCACTGGGACCACTTTGTAGAAGAGATACCCCACTCGTTTGTTGCCGATTTTGACGGCAAGACCATTTCCAATGTATTTGATATATTGGAAGGGGAGCCATACGAACTTCCTACCATGCCATTCGGAGGCCTTGAGCAACTCAGCTGGAGCCCGGATGGGAAACAAATTCTTTACTCTTGCCGCAAAGTGACAGGAAAGGAGTATGCCTACTCTACCAATACCGATATTTACCTGTTTGACATTGAGGCAAAAACCCACAAAAACCTAACGGAGGGCATGATGGGTTACGATACAGAACCTGTATTCTCTCCCGACGGAAAATCCTTTGCTTGGATAAGCATGGAGAGGCCCGGGTTCGAAGCAGACAAACACCGTCTTTTTGTGATGGACCTGCAAACAGGGGAAAAGAGGGACCTTACAGCCAACTACAAATACAATGCAGAGTCTCCGGTATGGAACGAAGATGGAACAGGACTTTACTTCAATTCGTGTGTTCATGCACTCACAGGTATATACTTTGTTGAGATGGCCAGTATGACAATCACCAAAATAGCCGAAGACCAGGTAGATTTTGGAGGCGTGTCACTTGCCGGGAACAAGTTAGTGGCTTTGTACCGCAGCATGTCCATGCCAAACGAAATAGCCCTTGTAGACAGGGCAACAGGAGCATTCGAAAACATCAGCAAGGAAAACGAACACCTTTTGTCGCAGATAAACATGGGTAAAATAGAAGCCCGCTGGATAAAAACAGTAGACAACAAAGATATGCACATGTGGGTTGTATACCCTCCGGGATTCGATCCTGACAAGAAATATCCTGTAATCCTGTTCTGCACAGGAGGGCCGCAAGGAACCCTGAGCCAAAGCTGGTCTTACCGCTGGAACTTCCAGCTTATGGCAGCACAAGGCTACATCGTGGTTCTTCCAAACAGGAGGGGGACAACTGCATTCGGCCAAGAGTGGACCGACCAGATTTCGGGCGACTACATTGGCCTCAACATGCAAGACTACCTCTCTGCAGTGAAAGAGATCAAGAAAGAGAGTTACGCCGGAAAGGTTGGAGCATCCGGAGCAAGCTACGGCGGTTACTCAATATTTTACCTTGCAGGGATCCACAAAGGTGTTTTTGATGCATTTGTTGCACATGCCGGTATATTCAACCAGACACATATGTACATGACAACCGAAGAGCTCTTTTTCCCACACTGGGACAACGGCGGTGCTCCTTGGGACAACAACCCTGTTGCAAACAGGCATTACAACAATTCCCCACATACACTTGTTAAGAACTGGGACACTCCAATACTTGTAACCCACGGAGAACTGGATTACAGGGTACCTGTAGACCAAGGTATGGCAGCATTCAACGCTGCACAGGCTCTGGGAGTACCATCAGAAATGCTGCTCTTTCCGGACGAAAACCACTGGATACTCAAACCTCAAAACAGCATTCAATGGAACAGGGTATATTTCAGGTGGTTTGACAAATGGCTAAAAGATTAACAATATAATACCAACACTAACCCAAACAAATTATAATGAAAAGAATAATAATTGCATTGATAATTTTTGTGACAACAGGCTCTGCCTTTGCGCAAAAAAAACCATTGGACCACAGTGTGTATGACTCCTGGAAAAACGTTGGAGCATTCACCATGAGCGACGATGGCAAATATACCTCCTATATGGTTAGGGAGCAAGAGGGAGACGGCTATGTAGAGGTGCTAAACCTTCATACTTTTGAAAGGAACATGATTGAAAGGGCAACCCAGCCAAAGCTCACTCCCGACGGCAAATTTTTGGTTGCTACAATAAAGCCCTTTTTCAAAGAGACAAAAGAGGCTAAAATAAAAAAGCTGAAACCAGACCAAATGCCAAAGGATACTTTGGGAATCTATAATGTGTACAGCAAAAAACTGGAGAAAATACCATTCCTAAAATCCATGAAGATTGGCCGCTACGGAAAAGAGTTCATCGCATTCCAATCCAATGCCCCGGCAGATACAACCGGAGGCAAAAAACCGCCAAAAAAAGAGAAGAAAGAGGGCCAGGACCTAATGATATACCATCTGCCCACCGGGTCCATAGATACTATCAAAGCAATTTCTGAATACAACTTCACAAACGGCGGGGATTCGTTGTTTTTGATCAGGAGACCAAGTTCCAAGGACACCATCATGGAGCCGGGGCTATTCCTTTACACACCAAAAAACAAAGAGCTCACCAATATTTACACATCTGACCTCGAGCAAACCATTGTGCTGCCGGTTGTAAGCGAAGACAACAAACATATTGTATTCTACGCCAGGCTGGACACCACCAAAGCTGGAAAAGAGAATGTAAGCATACTCTATTACAAAGAGGGTTTACCTCAAGCAAAAGTTCTAATTGACAACAACCTGAAAGGGCTCAAAGAAGATTGGAAAATAAGCCAGAACAGAGCTTTGATAATAAGCAAATCGGGTAAAAGGCTTTTCTTTGGGATAGCACCTACCCTGCCAGAAAAAGACACATCAATTGTAGAATCGGAAGTTGCCAAACTTGATATATGGCATTACAAAGACGACTATGTACAACCGGTGCAACTCCTTAATGTAAACAGAGAACTCAAGAAATCATACATGAGTATGGTAGAACTGGACAAGGAACCAGAGCTTTTGCAACTTTCCCAGGATGAGTACCATATTGTCAGGTTGCCAGAGGGATACGATGCCAATTGGGGATATTCCGTTAGTGATTACAAATACCAGCTGGAGTCCCAATGGAGTGCAAATCCAAGGGCAGACCTTTATATCATGGATATCAAAGACGGCAGTGTCAAGTTATTACTGGAAGATAACTATATTTCCTATGTAAACGCTTCTCCGGAAGGCAAATATCTCATTTGGTACAACAACCGGGACCAAAACTGGTACTCTTACAATTCCCAAACAAAGGAAATCGTGTGCATGACAAAAGACCTTGATGTTTCTTTTGCAAATGAGACTCACGATTCTCCTGTAATGGCATCTTCATATGGACACAACGGATGGGCTTCCGAAGACCAGGCTCTTTACCTGAACGACAGGTACGATGTTTGGCAGATAGACCCATCTGGAAAAACTCCGGCAATCAACCTCACAGAAGGGCAGGGTCGCAAAGAAAATCTGACATTCCGGATAGTAAGGCTAGACGATGTATTATTGCCTCCCGGTACTCCAGGCATCAAGATGGAGCCGATCAAGCCAAAAGAGACAATCTATTTCTCTGTTTTTGACAATGGTACAAAGGAGAATGGCTACTATTACAAAGAGATGGGCAAACGCAAACCTAAAATGACCAAATGGATTGTAGAGCCAATGACCTTTGTTTACCTCAACCGCTCTAAAGATGGGAAGGTAATCACTTATACCAAACATAATTTTGAAAACTCCCCTGATGTGTGGGTAACTAAAGACAACTTCAAAAGCCAAATCAAGATCACAGACATCAATCCTCAGCAAAGGGAATACAATTGGGGAACAGCAGAATTGGTACAATGGAAATCAAAAATAGGACAGGACCTAGACGGTGTCCTTTACAAACCCGAAAACTTTGACCCTTCAAAAAAATACCCTATGCTGGTATACTTTTATGAAAGGAACTCACAATACCTGCACTATTACAGAGCTCCTGCACCAAGCCGTTCTGTTATCAACATCCCGTTCTTCGTGAGCAACGAATACCTGGTGTTTGTACCAGACATTGTTTACCAGATTGGACACCCTGGCAAGAGTGCATTGGACTGCATAGTACCCGGTGTAGAGAAACTCATTGCACAGAACAGCTGGGTAGATGCCGACAACATCGCAATCCAGGGACAAAGCTGGGGTGGCTACCAAGTAGCCTATATGGTAACCCAGCCACAGGTTTTCAAATGGAAAGCAGCCGGTGCCGGTGCTCCCGTAGCCAACATGACAAGTGCATATGGTGGAATCCGCTGGGGTTCGGGTATGGTGCGCCAATTCCAGTACGAACACACCCAAAGCCGCATAGGGAAAACCCTGTGGGATGGTTTTGACCTCTATATAGAGAACTCGCCTCTTTTCTTTGCAGATAAAATTGAGACACCTCTGCTTATCATGCACAACGACAAAGACGAGGCAGTTCCATGGTATCAGGGTATTGAATACTTCACAGCATTGCGCCGCCTTGGCAAACCTGCATGGATGCTACAATACAACAACGAAGCACATAACCTGAATAGCAGGGTAAATGCCAAAGACCTTAGCATAAGGCTGGAACAATTCTTCAACCACTACCTTAAAGGGGCACCGATGCCTGTATGGATGAAGAGCGGTGTTCCTGCAACACTAAAAGGTATTGACTGGGGCTACGAACTGACGGAGCAATAAATACGTCCTCAAAATCAAATAAATGATAAGCCGGCAGGGTCACCTTTGCCGGTTTTCATTTTAAATATCTATATTTACAGGATAAAAACAAGACAGATATGGCAATATACAGCGTAATCAAAGGTACCGGAAGTTACATCCCGTCTATAAACGTAAAAAACGAAGATTTTCTTGCAAACGAGTTTTATGATACCTATGACAAGCCAAATGAAAAACCCAACCAGGTTATCGTAAACAAGTTTTTAGAAATCACTACAATTTCGGAAAGAAGATACGTCGATGACAATTTGATTACCTCTGACATTGCTTTTTTTGCTGCCGAAAAGGCAATAGAGAATGCCGGAATCGACAAAGAGAGCCTTGATTATATTATTGTAGCCCACAACTTTGGGGATATAAAAAGTGATAACAACCGGACCGACAATGTGCCTTCTTTGGCTGCACGTGTAAAGAATAAACTGGGTATAGAGAACCCCTTTGCCGTTGCATACGACATTCTGTTCGGCTGCCCGGGATGGTTACAGGCCTTTATCCAGGCCGATTATTATATCCGGTCGGGAGATGCCAAACGAATTTTGGTAATAGGTGCCGATGTGCTTTCCAGGATCTCCGACCCCCACGACCGCGACAGCATGCTCTATGCCGATGGTGCCGGCGCAGTAATCCTGGAGGCTGCCGAAAGCTCTGCCCCGATTGGAATCATTGGCCATGTTACACGTTCCGATACCAAAGTATATCTGAATATGCTCAACATGGGCCCATCTTTCAAAACAAACGGAACAATTGACCCAGGCAACCTTTACCTTAAAATGAACGGACGACGGTTGTACCAGTATGCACTCGAAACTGTGCCACTTGCAATAAAAGCGGCACTTGACAAATGTGGCACCGACATTAAGGAGATCAGCAAAGTGCTCATCCACCAGGCCAACGGAAAAATGGACGAAGCCATACTTAAAAGACTGTATGCCCTGTACAACATAACCGACATTCCTGCCAACGTAATGCCAATGTCCATCTCATATTTAGGGAACTCAAGCGTGGCAACCCTGCCCACTTTACTTGACTTGATCCTGAGGGACAACCTTACCCACTCCGAAAGCGCTGGCAACCATTCCATCAGTAAAGGCGACAAAATTGTCTTTGCATCAGTTGGAGCCGGAATGAACATCAACGCATTGGTCTATATTGTTTAGTGTCCTTGGTTAACTCCTAGAGACAAAATATTTTCAAAAGCAAACGCTATATGACAGTGTTGGCATTATTGGCAAAATACTCAGTTGTTTCCATTTTTTACTGTCCGAATCCCAATAAAGAGAATAAGCATTGTGCCGATTAAGTAAGTTATATATGCCAATATTCAAAGTGTGATTCACCTTTTCTCCCGTGATATTTAAAAAATAGCCAACATCCCACCTGATATACATTGGCATCAAATAGTTGTTCCGATGAGTAAAATAATCTCTTTCTCCAATATATTTATCATCAGAATTCACGTTATCAAAACCTGGCATAAATCCGTAATATGTCCCTGCCTTAAGTGATTCATAGTGACCGGATGTCAGTACAAAAGCAGTAGATAACCCGTACTCCTTTTTATTGTTTTTCTTTAATATATATGATGAAGAGAGGTTAAGGACATGCCTTCTGTCAAATTTAAAAGGAATACTCTTTCCATTATTCTCACCTGGAAATATTCTATCTGTCTTAGACAGTGTATATGCTATCCGAGAAGTAAACCTCTCGCCACTCTTTTCTGCAAGAAACTCTAATCCGTAAGATTCTCCGGTTCCGACACTTATACCATCTTTCCAACCCACAGTTGTTGAGCTAAAGAAATTTGCGGCATCAGGATAAAACACTAAATTTTTCATGGTTTTGTAAAAGCCGCCTAATGACAGTTTTGTCTTTTTTCCAATATTTGCAAAGCTTCCTAAATAGACCTGACTAGCTATTTCGGGAGGAGATTGATCGTCGGGAGGAACAATAAGATCTATCGACCATCCTGTTGGCACACCCTCCAGGGTGTGGTAAAATTGAGTAAGAAAATCAACGGTTGCATTTAGACCAAAAGACTGAGTAATAAAATAGTTTCCGAAAAATCTAATCTCCGGTTTGAAATTACTATAGTTGTTGCTATTAAAGTAGATTAAACGACCAGCCAATCGCAAAGAAAATTTATTTTGTTCTTCATATTCCAGCTGTGCATTAATATTTGCAAGCAGGTTATTACTCTTGTTATTCTCGTATTTATTATTCTGATAATCTGATAATTTAGAAACTGACTTATATGAACCGGGGTTAAATACAGAAGATTTCAATTCTGCACCAAACTGGGCTTTTATGTTTTTATTAAAATTATATTTGGCTAAACTGGAAAATGACATCTCCTTTATACTGGAACTGAGTTGAATTGCCGTAGGTTCAGCTATTGTTGAGCTGATTCTTCTCTCCTGATATTGGTCAGATGAAAAGCTGTTATATGAAATATTTGTTTTTATGCTCCAGTCTGTGTTGGGAAAATAATTCCATACTCCGTTAAAAATCATATTGTCCCAGCTCATCATATCGTCCGATTTATCTGCCACATAATAATTATATTTATCATGACTGTTAAAAAATGATATTGCAAAGGTATTTTGATTGTTTATATCAAATTTTAGTTTAGCAAAAACATCATAAACACTAGCAGACAGCTTATCTGGCAGATTAAAATATTTGGAAAGAAAACCTTTTAGAGCATTATATTCCCATGTTACCGGGGATATTCTTGCCGAAACCAATATTGAAGCCTTGTTCTTGACAATTGGTGCAGATAGTGTGCCGCTCACTAAAAAATTGCTTATATTGAAGGTAGTACTGTTTGTTTTGAAATCTCCATCTCTGGAGGTAAGTTTAATGTGGGAAGAGAGTAAATTGCCATCTTCAGAGGAAAAACCTCCAACATAAAATTCTGTATTATCAATTATGTCTGGAGCAAAGATGGATGTAAACCCAAACAGATGGCTGGAACCATAGATAGTCACACCATCTAAAGTCATTAGATTATTCCCAATATTGCCTCCTCTGACATATATCGCAGAAGTACCCTCTATTCCTGTAGACACTCCCGGTAACGTCTGGATAAATTTTATCGGATCTGCCTCTCCCATTGCAGAAATAATGGTTTTAATATTTTCTCCGGATATTTTATAGAGGGGCTTGTTAAAATATCTACCCGATGTAACATAGACCTCTTCTAATGTGTATTCTTTAATTATTTGTTTTTCTGCTTTTAATTTTAGTGTATCCACACTTTGGGAAAAAAGGGTACTGCTAAATGAGAATAATATATTTAATATTATCAGACGCCTGAAATAATGATGATTAAAAATTTTCATTGTGTCTAATATTGGCCAAGGTTAACGTTTGTCAATGTGAAATTGAAAGAAGCCCCAAAAATTCCAATTCCGTTTTCAATATTCGAAAACGCCATTGTATTATCAAATATTGACGTAAAGTCTGACTCATCTTTTTTTGCTTTCCACAAACTATAAGAAGTCTTGATATAATTATCGTATTCCGGGGACACATTCATAAACTCAATTTCAGCTTCATCTGTAAATGTGCCGGCTAATAAAAACAGGGGACCCCAGGAATTACCGTCCGGACCCGGAAAATTATCAGATAACAAATGATATCCATAACTATTTGTATAGCCCTGGGGATGATTCAACCTTAAATAATAATTATGGAGATAAAAAGTTAATCCGGAGTAATAGGATAATCCGTTGCTCTTGATTTCACCAGTATAATTGGCTAATGTAAAATCACTTAAATTGAAGTTGTCTACATTTAGATGGTTGGTTGTTATTAGAGATACTATTTCGTTTGTTCGAGGTGATAAATCTCCTACCATATTTTTACCGTATACCCAAAGTATACAATCATAATCTGTGATTATTTTACATCCTTTAGCATTAATATATTCACTGCTTGACGGATTTGGCGGGTAGGACATCGTTTCAACAGAAAAGCCATGTGGCATTGAAGTCTTAGCTGAAATTAATCTAAAATCATCTACTTTGACATTCAAAATATAATCTGTACCCAATTGAGGGGTGTAATTTAACACCCATTTCGAAGCACCTGCATAATTGAATGCACCTACAAAAATAGTATCAGAATTCCTTACACAATAAAGACTAACATCTGCATTTGTTACAGGAACAAAATCCTCATCACTGTATTTTTTACTATAGCATAACTCCAATACCTGTTGTGAAGAATTTGTAAGAATACAATTAACGGTAATTGCTCGGCTGTCAGTCGTGTCTAAATTTATCTCTTCGATACATGAAATAACAATAAGTACAACTGCAATAAATAAAAAAGCTATTCTTCCTTGCATACTATTTAAAACCTATACATAACACCTATTTGGACACTACCCATATAACCAATACCAGCCTCCGCAAAACCAACAATTTTCGAATGTCCGATTTCTATCCCGAGAGGTGAAGCTTGCCACGCAAAAATCGTCTTATTTTCAGTTTTGTTTGCTTGCTGGTTATTATCAAATTCTTGTTCGCTTTTGGCAAAAACCACTCCTGCTCCGACTCTTGAATAAAGAGTTATAATGTTTTTACTAGACCAGTAGAGCTTAAGATTTGGCAATAGAACATTATAAATGTCATTTTTTGTTCCAAGTGCAGAAGAGGACCCGAGTACAATATCTTCATTTATTTGACTGAAAGAATATTTAAATCCCAATCTGATTGTTTTGGAAAGTTTATATGAATAGCCGAAATTCAGAGCACCCCAACATTTGGAATTGTTGCTCTGGTAATGACCACCCGTATAAAAATCTGTAGCAGTTATTGTAAAATTATCCATGAATTGTGAGGCAGGAATAATTCCATAACTAACAGACAACTCATTGATTTCAGTATTATTTTGGGCATTCACACAAAATGGGATAAATAACACCACAATTAAAATCCCGATAAATTTATTATTCATATTACTAAAATTAAAAATATGCTAAAACCTCAATCCAAGTAGTTCCAACACAAATATCATTTTGAGAATAAATGTATGAATAAACTTCAAATATTCCGGCCCGTTGAAAGTTTAATGTATTAACGTTTCCAGAAATATTTTGAGAGAATCCGTCTTCTTCTCCCTTGGCGTTAGTTACATCCCAGACACAATACATGCCGTTGAATGGCAATAATACAACATAATTATTATTAAACCAACTGAAAGATAATCTTTTCCGTATAAAACCCCTCATTAAAAATCGAAATGTCAATGAACTTACTTTCTAAAAAAATCAATGTTAAAAAAAGCCATAATATGTCTCGTTATTTCCGGTTATTATAACCGTATAGAATCCGGGAAATATCAAATCAATACTGTATGAACATTGCCTGCCATCAGATATGATATCTCTTTCTAAAACTACACTATTATTGCTGTCTAGAACTATAAGTTTGAATAAAATTTGGGGCCTGTCAAATTGAACAGTTATAAATCCCGAGTATAAATTAACCCAAACTTGTGGTAGGGATATTAAGGATTTGGGCCTTACCTCCGATCCATCAGATTTTTTCATCTCTACCTCTTGTTCTGTACTGCCAGTTTGTGCATAAGAGGTATTTGAAAAGCACAAAGTCAATGCTATTAAGATGATGCCGAGTTTAAAATGTTTCATAATCCTGCTTTAATAGTTCAAAGTTATAATCAATAATTCGAATATGTGTCTATTTCACTTAGAAAATTTACTCATCATTGCCACTTTAAACCACTATTAATCAAGCATGTAAAAAACAAAATACTCATCAATCAGAAGATTCTCCGCAAAAGCCTCAATATCATACAATTACGAATATATAAGCGCCTAAATTCTCTATATCGCTATATATCAGACACATGAAAAATATATGGGGAGAAAATAGAGCGAATATGGAACGATTCTTAAATTAAATTAAGTTTCGCAATTAAAACCCAAGAAAAATTTTTGCATAAAAAAAGGCATAGGAAGTATCTGTAATTCGCAGATTATTAGTACATTTAAGTGCTAAAACAAAAAATACTATAAGCCCTATGCCAATACTCAAAATAGCACGATTTTATCAGATATCAGCATATCCTTCAAAAAGAATGATTCAAACAGCGCACTTTTTACCAACATGGAAATTCTCAAAGGGATAAATATGTCAGAAAAGACCCTTATTTGTCGGGAGAGCAAATGCAAACGCTCATTAAGTCTCTTGAAGTTACTCTCACAAATAAGCATCGCAATATCATTAAGTGTGAAAACACTACGCTTATCATTATATATACAGATAAAATCAAATCATATTTCCGTGAACTACTCATTGTATTTTATTCAATGTTTAGTTCACAACACTACTGTCCGGTTTAATTTTCCCAAAGTGGCAGAAAGGGATAATCGGACTGTTTATTTAAATTATTATTACCACTAAAGAGTTCTTTGATATTCGTTTTTTCAAACAAAGCCAGCCCTATAGTCTGAGTGAAAGTATACAAACTTACAGGGATGCTCAGTTTCTTTTTAGCAATAGCTGCGAGAAGATAAGTGCAGATTGCTATCCATATCTGACAGTTAACAGCATTTTCACTTGTACCGTAAAAAGCTTTTATACGAAGATGCTGTTTAATCCATTTGAAGAACAGTTCAATTTTCCACCGTTCGCGATATAGCTCAGCTATTGTCAGAGAATCAAGTGAAAAGTTGTTGGTCAGAAAATGATAAACCTTTCCGTCTGTAAAGTCTTCGTATGTCACAAGACGTAGTTCAGCCGGGTATTTCTTTGCCGAATAATATCCTGTTAGTCTGATGGTGACATCATCCAGTACGCCAGTAGTGGAATCAACGTCCTGTTTTTCAACCGTTAAAAAGTTGATGTTGTCCTTAGACCTGGTGACAAAGAATGCCTGCTCCTTGTGAATCTTGTTGTAAAGCCTATTGAAGTCCGTATAGCCCTTATCCATGATGTAATAAGAACCGGCTTCAACAGGGATCGTATCAAGGATGTTTACATCATGTACATTCGCATTGGTGATATCCACATAGATTGGTATTGATCCTCTTAAATCAAGAACGGTATGCATCTTTACTGCACCTTTGGTCTTTCGAAATTTAGCCCAGGGAAACAGACTTAGACACAGGTCAATTGTAGTACTGTCTAAAGCGTAGACCATATTGTCAATATCCAATCTGAAATTGGGATCATCTGCATATAAAGGTCTGGCTTGTTTGATTAAAACCTGGGCATAATCGGCATAGATTCTCCAATTGCGTTTCTCGTTAGCCTCTGCCAACGTGGATTTTGCAGTTGCAGATCTTAGTCCGGAGTGATAAAGCTTCGATGAAAAAGCAGTTAAGCTGTTTTCAATGTCTCGAAGGCTTTCTCTCGCGGTTAGCTGGGCAAAACTCATCACCAGAAAATGCTCGTTACAGGAGAATCTTCTTACCCGGAAGTCACCCTTGTAGCGATCAACGCATCTCTGGAATTGAAAATCTGATCTAAACATCATTAGTTGTGATAGAACTGTTTTGCCTGAATTCATAATATTGAATATGATTACATAAACAAAAGTATGAATTCAAATCGACCAAGTAAAAAAACGTGTGTAACTAATTTAATATAAACATTATACAAGCAATTAACTTGTCCTTAACCGGACACTAGTGAGTTCACAATGTGAAACAAATAAATTTTTATTTGCAAATTTGCGCGTCAAATTAAAACTTAGGAGCGGGTACTGTCTGTTATCGCCCTCAGGGTATCGGGAAGGCTATCGTAACATCTAAATATTGTCATTCCAATGACATTTTTTACGTTAATACTGTCATTATGCAAACGTATTAGTATATTTGAGCGAAAGGTTGAAAGCAAATTATAACATGGGACTTAACAAAGAGTTCTACTTTTGGAGAACATACGACGGGCAGGAGATTGACTTGATAGAAGAGAGTTCAGAATTGCTAAATGCTTTAGAATTCAAGTGGGGCGGTAAGAATCCTGTTGCCCCAAAAGCCTTTAGGGAAGCTTATCCCGAAGCTACTTTCAGCGTTGTGAACAAAGACAATTACCTGGAATACATTTAAACCTGGTACTTGGTTAACTCCGAGAGACAAAAATATTTTCAAACTTTTTGTCCATAATTAGTTTGCAATTCCAATTACTTTGTTTTAAAAATTAACGCACAAATATTAAGCCAATGAAACAGAATCATAAAAAAAGAGGTGACTAATGCCACCTCCCTGTTTCAAATACGCCCAATACTCTAAACAACCTTGAGCCTTAGGATACTTTGATGTATCTCTCCCCGCAGCTCTTTTGGGGTTGCTTTGTTTTTATATACGTTGTGCAGCGCCTTCAATATTTTCTCCCTGTGTATGCTCCATCGGAACCATCCAAGGGCCTCTGCCAGCACTACCCTGACATTCTCATTCTCTTTGCTGTCGGCAAGAACTTCCAGCAGCATCTCCACCTGAGTATGGTTGTTGTAGTTGCGTAATGACCGTATTGCCGAAATCCTGTCTTCCTCCGGTGCCGACTTGTCCATTATGGCAGCCAAGGACCTTTCGTTCCTTTTTGCCTGGCTGTCAAAATACTTTACAACCATTCCGGCAACATCTCCTTTCAGGTAAGAGTCTTTGGCTTGTCGCTCTGCCTCTGCCTTTACCTTTTCAAACGGGAACATTGGCAAAGACCCCTGTGAGGCATATTGGACCCTTTTGCTTTCGTTGGAAAAGAGGGTTGTATGCACCAATGGCTCAATCAAAGATTCGTGGCCGCAATAACCGGCAAAACGGGCCGCATTCCTGCGGATCAGTTCATACGGGTCATTCATTGCATAGGCAAGGGCTGCGGCAAGTTCGGTTCCACCGGAATATATGATCCGTTGCAACGCCTGCATCCTCACACTGTAATATGGGCTCTCCTTAAGGTACTTCATCAACAACCTGTCATAATCCGTTGGTTTGTTTTTTGAGAGCTGTTTAAGTGCAATTGCCTGGTAATTGGGATTGTCGCTCTCCAGATACTTGAACCATACCTTATTGTTACGGCTGTTGAGGGCAAGGTTGTTGTTAAGGGCATAGGCTTCAAAACTACGGCTTTTTGTTGCAGAGCCGGGAGTCAGGCGGTATGTGGGGTCTCCTATGAGATGTGATTCCAGCGTCTGTATCTCCTTTTGCCAAAATCCTATACGGGCACCCTCGGCTATCATGCCTACAAGCTCCATAGACCATTTATCCTGCAAAACGTTCACGGTATTGCCCTGCGCCACGACAGTATTGCCGTCGGCAAAAACGTGGTACCCGGCAACATAACCGGGTTGGTGGAAAGACCCGTTGTAGCATGCATCAAAAATAGTGATCCTGGACTGTGGTTTCAAGTCCCTCAGGTCCGATAGTACAATGTTGATATTTGCGGCAAAAGTGGAATCTGCAGCCCGGGTTTTGTCCAGCAGCTCCTGGTCGTAAAACGAAGGCAACAACCCGTAATCCTTGATTGTGGCCTCCCGGAAAAACTCCCTCCTGTCACCTCGGTAACGGCGGAAGGTATTCCTCAGGGCTATGGCAAATGCATCCATCGCGCCATAAAAATCATCTTTGCCCATCCCTATCATGTTTGGAGCAGGATATTCTCCATTGATATACTGTGTATCGAATGCCCCATGCTCATGGAAAACAAAAAGGTCGGTTCCCTGTTTTTGCATCCTCTCCATAAGTTTGAATTTCATGAAGGGATCCTGGCGGAAATTGTAAAAGGCATTACCCCTGGAAGAGACAAAAGCCTCGGGGAACTGCTCCTTTATGGCAAATTGTTGGTTTTGCCAAACAGTGAGGCAATCGAAGTTATAGCCATGGCCGTTGAAAAACTTAATGTTGTCGGCATAGTTAACCTCACTATGGGCCAAAACCACCTTTCGCAGGTAACGGCGCAACAACTCATAAACATCTACACCCATATCGCCGGGCGGCATCATACGGGCAGAGTAGAATTCGCTCTCGATAACCTGAGGGGAGCTCTCCTTGAGCTTGTAATAGAAATGGCGCGGGTTCTTCTCATCTACGCTTAAAAACTCAAATTCAAGGTCCAGGTCGTCATAAAAACGGTCACTTGTAACCGAAGACTCTTCGATAGGGAACTCTGTTTCGTTCATCTTGAACGCTGTGGTTGCATGCTGGAAATTACGCACCCTCACAACCGGGATATCCCCCACAAATACAACCCCCTCCATGACGGGTTTTTTCTTGTAAATCTTTAGGATATCCTTTTTGAGGTCGTCCGGCGAATCCCAGTCGCCAATCATCACAACGGCACCCAGTCCCTGCTCTTCCAAAACTTTTTTATATGCCATCACCTCCGACTGAGCCTGGTCAAAACTTTTGGAGTCTATCACAATCAAAAACCTGGTATCGAACTTACCAGCCTGAGGTATAATACGCTCTGCCGCTACCGTAAGCAACGGCAAACCCATCAGAATGACAAACAGTAGTAATATAATCTTTTTAAAACTTTTCATCTCTCTCATTTTTAACGCATGTAAACCTCAATCCTGGCTGCGCTTTTAAGCAGCTCTTCTTTCAACTTCGCTGTCGTCTGTGGGTTGCCAGCTACCTCTTTGAATGCAGAGACAATAGCATCCCTGTTTCGGGATAGCGTAAACCATCCCAAAGCCTCTGCAAGGGCAACCCTAAGGGCCTCCTCCTCGCTTTGATCGGCCACGACATTCAAAAAGTCATCCACCTTGCCATGGTAGGCATTGTTGCGCAACATCCTTACCGACGACAAACGGGCCTTTAACGATTTCTCCTTGTTGGTAACATCGTCGGCCATGGAGGCAATCCTCTTGCGGGAATCGATCTTAGCCTTGAAATCATTCCAAACGGCATCCTTGTCCAGGTAAGAGCTGTTCGCATCCAGCTGCTCCCTCACCTCTTGTTCCAGCTTGCCGGTATCCATTAGGTCAAAGGAAAAGAGAGCATTGAAGTGTACCCTCTCGTCCAGGTATTCATTAAGGTAAACCGATGCCAGGTGCGGGATATAGCGGTCATGCCCTATCCTTCCCATGGAAAAAATCGATTTGCGGCGGATAAACTCATACGGATCATATGCAGAGTACTCCAGCAGGTTAGCAAAGGAATCCCCTTTGTAATACTGCAATAGGTGGTAAACCTGCAACCGTACGGAGTACCATGGAGAGCTAAAATAGACCGAAGTAAGGAACTCCGGCATACCTTTGTAATCCAGTTGGAACAGTTTGTGCAGGGCCAGCCCTTTGAGGTCTGGGTGCTCTTCGTTTTCGTAAACCCCCGTCCAATATCCGGTATCTTTGGAGTTCAAATCTATTGCAGAGGCCTTGTTCCCGGAAAACCTCATAGTTGGGTCGCCAATTATATGCGACTCCAGGATATTTATCTCACGAGCCCATTCACCTACACAAAATCCCATACCCAGCATCCCCATAAGGTCGCTGGAGCTTTTGTCCTGCAGTACATTCACACTATTGGCAAAAGAAACCAGGGTCTTTCCCCCGCCAAAGATAAACTCCCCGGCTATATAGTTGTCTTCCCGGAAGTCTCCGTTGTAACAAGCATCAAAAATCACCATCCTTGCATTGGGGGCAATCACCGGTACATCTTCCAGAATGATTCCGGTACGCAGGTCTTCCAGGGAGTCCTTTTCCAGGCCCTCCTTGTCAAAAGCCCCTGCAAACCAGGTACTGTCTATCCGGTAATGGGCAGCCCACTCAGCAATGGCCTGTACTCTCTCCTCATCGCTCTTTTTCCTGCGAAGCATCTGACGGAAAACCCTCCTGGCAGCCTCGCTGTATTCGTCGGCTCCTTTACTGTAAGGCATGGCCGTAAGATACATCCTGTCGGGCATACCATGTTCATGGAAAAGCATTAGGTCCATCTCATCCCTGCGAAGCTCATCGGTCACCATATCCTTCATGAATGGTTCCATTGCAAAGAACAGGAACTTGACGGAGTTTTTGTCCTTGAAAGCATTCGGGAACTGCTCCCTCATGAGGTGTCCCTCGTCTTTCCATGCCGTCATACTGTTGGAAAAAGAGCCCTCCCCTGTATATGATGTAATCACATCCAAGGGGTTCTCCTTTTTACGCTCTGCAAGAAGCTTGGTAAAATATTCCCTAACCTGCCTGTACCCCTCTTCTCCTTTCCTTGTAGGCTTTATCCTCCCACTGTATATGTCGCTTTGAATATACTGGGGAGAGTCGTGCCTCAGGGAGTAGTAGAAGAATAAAGGATCTTCACTCTCTTGACCCAGGAAATCGAACTTAAGGTCAAAATCGTCATAGAACCTGTCGGATGGAACAGAGGAGCTCTTGAAGGGATAGAGCTCCTGATCCATCTTGAAAGCAGAAGTAAAGTGTTGAGCGTCCCGTATCATGGGGATTGGGATATTGCCAATGAACACAGCTCCTTCCAATCCGTCATTCAGATACATGTTGTGCAGGACATCCTTAACCTGCACAGGGTCGCTCCACACCCGGGCAACCACTACAGCGGAGAACCCTTCACTCTCCAGCACAGTTCTGTAGTTTTCAATATCAGCCTTGCAGGCTGCATAGGTCTCATTATCTACAATTATCGCAAACCCCCTCTGCTCCCCGGCAGCAGCCAGGGAGAGGGAGAGAGCGGCAATGATAAGAATCAGTTTGTTTTTGAACATTACAAATCAATCGGTTAAAAAGTAAATCCAACCCCAAAGGTAGCTTGTACCCTGTTCCCGTCACCTTCGGTTGGTTTGTAGTAGTCGGCGGCAACCTTCAGGAACATCCCGCTTTTGCGGGCTTGACCTATGGTTGTGAAAAAGCTGGCAGCACCACCTATTTTGTAATAGTTTTGCTTAAGGTATTCAAAATCGGGAGTCATGAACTGGGTAATCACAATGGAAGCAGGGTCTGCCCCTCCGTAATTATAAAGACCATCCATGTTGTTCTTGTAAACAAAATCGGCCCCAAGTATGAATTTACCATTGGCACCTGCACCAAGGTTCACCTTGCCATTGGCTCCAAAGTAAAGGTTCTCTACCTTCATTTGGGACTCGGGCATAATGTAGAGGTCGTCGTTGAGTCTGTAATTTGCAAACAATCCGGCCTTCCAGCTGTACTCATGTCCGGCACCCCTGTAAAAATCGTAGGAGAGTCTAATGTCATCCTGGTCGTATGTAGAACGAATGCTACTGTACAAATCTACCCACTGCTGTACCTCATATGTAAGGTCCAGGACCTGGACATACTCTATCCCTTTTACACGGTCGCTCCTGTAAGAAACATCCAGCCTGTGCAGGTTTTCGCCCTGGGCAACAGCAGCAAAATTTGCATACATGGCACTCTCCTTAAGGGTTCCCTCTTTTTTAGGTTTTGTCACATCACTTATTACATCCTCTACCCTGTAAGTGTATCCTCCGTTCAGGAAAAACCTCACATCAGACAAATCGTATGAATACTGGAATTCACCTCCAACCTTGTTTGCGTTGTACACAAAACTTTTTAACGATTGCAAACCCCCAATCACAGAGGTGTAGTGGTTCCCAAGGCCCTTCATTACGAATACATTCTGGTTAACCTGGCTGTTGCTGTTTGTGTGCCCCCTGGTTTCCTGGATCATATTTTCATACTCAAGGTTAAGCCCAACCTGATGATTGCCAAAAAACGCTGCAACACCTGGCTTCACATTAATCGAGTAGTAATATAGTTCCGAACGAGGGTCTATCTGTTTTGCTCCGGTTTGTGTATTATACACTCCCTGCACTCCAAATATATACCTGTCCCATAGAGGCTTGGAAGCAACTTTCATTTTCAGGTTGTATTCCTGTTTTTTCCAGTCACTCAAGTTTGGATCTACCGGATAAAAAGGTACTCCCCTGAATGGGTCCAGCATTGCTGTGTTAAAACGGGAATCCCTTGTAGTAATATTGTCATAGGAAAAACTGCCCCATGCATAAGCATCTCCAATTTTCTGTCCTCCTTCGGTAACAATCCCTAGCACACTCTCTTTCTCTCCCTGCTGGTTAAGTTTGAAATCTCCGTTTGTGGTTGTGTAACCTGCTTCCAGGAAACTGAAACTCCTCAGGTTGTCCAGTATAAGTCCGGCACCGTTCCCCGAATTGAACCATAAAGATTTGGCTTTTAGCATCTCTATGGATACAGGGGAGTTTTGCTCTGTTTTTGTCTGCGCTGTCGCAACCTGTGCCAACAGCAGGGCTAAAATTATTGACCAAGCCCCTTTCATATATTTAACTTTTCTCATTTTCATAGTTTTGACCTGTTAAACACTATTTCCATGTATTCCAAGATGGGGCTTTTGCTCCATATCTCCTGATTACCGGTGGATCCATCACTTCAAAATCATTTGTACTGTTGTTTGTATCGTACAAAATGACCCTTCCGTCCTGTAATGTCTCCTTTACCTTACGTGCAACGCTTTTTGCCAGGTAAGTTCCTCCCACTGTCATTGCTCCTGCATCCAGTACGGCTGGCATCCTCTTGAGCTGTATCTGGTTTGGATTACCTACATTTTCCAGGGCATCCACAACACTTTCAATTGGGATCCTGAAACTCTGGGTAGAAGAACCTACAGGGCTCACAACCTCTGTGGGGCTGTTTGGATCAATTGGTTCGGGAGGGAAGAAAAGCACAAAAGCACCCCCAAAGACTGTTGTCAGCCATTGAGGAGTAGGCCTTGGCCAAAATCCCATTGTCATGTTTATTGCCGGATTATCCTGGATAAGCGATGTAGTTCTCACAAATGTTTCAAACTCTGCAGTAATCAAATTGACAGGTGAATTTGGATTAAGGTTAGATTTGTTATGGTCATCTGCCATCTGTGCAATAATGATTGATTCACCAGGATTCAGCATATAATCCATATCATCAGGAACCTGCCAAATTTGAAGTGCATAAACATATTGGTCTGCATCTTCTCCTTCCCAAACCGGAAGGTTTGCTGTTGCTGTCATCGGGTTGAGCAAAGCAATGGAGAGCCCCCTTGCATTTTGGACAACTTCGCTGTTGTTGTAAATTTCATAAAACTGGTCACGGAAATATGAACCTCCGCTAGGTGTTCGTGAACCACAGTAATAAACCTCTTTGAAAACAAGAGCACCCGATTTGGAAGCTCCCACATTTACATTTATTTGTTTGTTGTCTGTTACAATTGCCTCATTTACCACGTTGCCGCTATAGTTGTATGTAAACCCTCCGGAGTTCTTTTCGGAAGTCACAGTAATTGTGTAAATCCCCGGCAAAACGTCACTTACAGTTATGGTGCCGTCCGGAGACATAGAGGTTTCCAATTCATACCTTTCTTCGTAGTTGATAAGCTTCACATTAAGCATATCCGGTTCCGGAGCCGATCCAAGGTTAAGGGTCACGCTTATCTTTGCACTCAATGACTCCACTTGGCCAATGTCAGAAACATTCTCGAACTGCTCACATGAGACCGCCGCAAACATTACCAAGACCATGGCATATATTATATTTATTCTCTTTTTCATATCCTTTTCGTTTTAACTATTTGATTTGCAGTGAAAGTTCAAAACCAAAGTACATCGGGATATTGAGTCTTGTAAACGATCCCGGAGATGCTTTCTTTTGGTACAAAGGCCTGTTGTTTATCATGTTGTTTGCATAAAACGATGCCTTTACATTGTCACCTATCTCTTTGGTAAGATGAAGGTTGATCAATAAAACAGGAAAATAAGATTCCGCAATGAACCTGGTATTATTCCTTGGTGCAAACATATAGGCAAACTCAGGATCATCTTTCATAGAAGGGTCAAATGGTTTCACCAAACCATCTTCACGTGATATGTAAGAGACAAACATGGTATCGTTGCCGTAGTTGGTCCAGTACTTGTTAAGCCAGTTCACTTGGGCAGTAGCGGTAAGCACAAAACCGATTGACGGGATATTGTGGGTTGCACGGAATGTAGTTGTGAACCTTTCCCTCTCTGTCTTCTCTTTCCCTTTTTCGTAAATACCAATATTCCTTTCAAGTTCGTTAAGGTTTTGCCTGTTGCTGAAAGAGTATGAATCACTCCAGTCGGTAGAACGCATATAAGCACCGTTCAAAACAAATGATGTCCTTATGGAGTTTACCCGGCCAAAATCGAAATCAAATTCAACCCCTCGGTTGTGGGAGCGTCCGTCGTTGGTAGGTGAAGCGTATGAGACAAAGATATTGTGCCTCTCTTTTTCTTTGAGGGTTGGAATGGACCCCGGGTTTTGTTGAGCTTCTTCGTAGATAATATACTCCAGCCATTGGTAGTTGTCAATAGAAGTAGCTGTCCTGTATCCATTTTTCAATTGCTCGTCATAGGCGGTAACAGAGAATCTCATCTTGTTTATCCTCAAGTCAAAGCCAATCTCTGCCTTATTGTTGGAGGCAATCTTGAGATCTTCGTTTGTTGTTTCAAAAACCCTTGTTTTGGCTAGGAACAACTGCTCTTCCTGAGGCACAGATGATGAGTTGAGTGTATTAAAGAGAACAAAATCGAAGTATGCATCTTCGGGATAAAGGTACAATGTGGTAGGAGCCTTGGCTGTGGTTCCCAATCCACCCCTTATCCATAGTTTTTTTGGAAGGATGTCAAATGATAGGTTTGTCCGCGGAGAGAAAGCGCTTTTGCCATTTATGTTGTCGTAACGGACACCAGCCTGTACAATAAGTTCCCTCTCGCCCATGCTCCAAGAGAGGTTCTCCTCTGCATAAAGCGACAATTGGTTTACAAACGGAATGGATGAGTACTTCCTTGGCCTTGGAGAAGAATTCTCTGCACTAAGGCTCCTGTATGGAGGGTTGTTCACATCGTAAACCTTGCCATCTCCAATGTTCCCGTCTGACTTGAGGTTTGCACCAACCAAAATCCTGTTTGTGACGTTTCCGGTCCTTTTGGAGAAAGTCGCATTTACATTAGCAAAGGCATTTATCTCTTTTCCATAGATATCGTACCTGCTGAAATATTCATTAGGGAGGTAGGTGGCAATAAGATCACTCTCATTTGATGGTATGTTTGTGAGCTCGTTGCCAAGGTCGTCATAAACTTTTTGTCCCGGGCGGTTGCTCAAAACAGCTCCGTTGGTATTTGACATGGAGTATGCTGCAAAAGCATTCCCTAGTAATTCCTGACGGAAAGAGTGTTTATCACGATAGCTGCCGGAGAGGGTATATTTGACATTGTTGAGCCACCCCTTGTTAATGTTCCAGGTTCCGTTTGTATTGAACCTTATCCCTATATCCTTTGCCCCTGTTTCGAGTTGGTTCCTCTGGTCATCGGGATTCATTTCACGGGTATCCTTTCCCAAAGAAAAGTCAAGAGAGGTATTGGAAGAGAGGTTGCCAAACAAATTGGAGTACATTGCCCTAGCTGTAGCCCTTTGGTAATATGCATAGGACTCGGTAGCATCCGAAACACTATATGCATAGTCTCCGCTAATATTAAGGTTTCCTCTGTTCTCCCCAAGGCTCATACCTTTGCTCACAGATGTCTGGTAAATGCTTGGGTCTGTCTTGAATCGGATTGTCAACGGTTCTTTTCCTGCTTTTGATTTTATGATCACGGCACCCGAAGTAAGGTCGCCATACTCAACAGACGGGATACCCCTTATAATTTCTACTGACTCAATATTGTCAGTGGAAATTGACCTGATATCCAATCCGGCATTTGGAGAAGAACCTCCTGCAACTGCACCGCCTCCGCCACTTATGGCCGGGGAAAGGGTCTGTAGGTTTGCGTTGTTGGAAAGCGGGGCACCATCTATAACTATGGCTGTACCCATACTGTTCATGTTTGCGGCATCACCGGAGGTAGGGATCCCGGAATTGGTAGGGTTTGCTCCCAAACTCCTGATTGTAAATGTCTTTGCGCTTGACAAGCCACTTTCGTAAGAGGTAACACCTCCGGGCAGCAATTGCATTATATCACTCAAAGAGCTAGTCTGCAAGTGGTCCATTGCCTGGCGTGAAATATTGGAAGCAGTTGCCTTGCCAGCCTTGCTCTCCTGAGCTACAACAGATACTTCATTCAGCCTGAACGAACTCTGCTGCATACGGAAAGTAATTACAGTTTCACTCCCCGGTGCAATGGAAAAGGTAGTGTCAATGGTTTCCATTCCCAAAAAGTCAATCTTGACGCTTATTCGGCCGGGTGAGAGTCTTTCAAAGGAAAATTCCCCTTTTGTATTGGTCGTGTTAAAGGATCCCTGAGGTAAGATTTGCACGGTGGCAAACTCTACAGGAACCGATGGGTTGTCGAGTTCCACAACCTTTCCTTTCAATGTTGCATAATTGGTTTGGGCAAAGCTTTGTCCCAAGCCAAGCACCAACACCATAACCAACACCCAGGAGGGCAACAACAGGTTCTTTGCTCCTGTTGCCTGATTCACGATTTTGTGTCTCTTCATAGTTTAAAAAATTAAATTGGGTTAGTCTTTCTATTTTGTTAGTCGGCTTATTGTTCTTATGAGTTCTTCCTTGACGGCATCATTCTTTTCGGTGTTAACCATAGTCTTACAAAATTCAACAATCTCATCCCTTTTCCAGGAATTTGTAAACCAACCAAAAGCATGGGCCAGTAAAACTCGTAGTTCGTTATCGTCTGACTCCTTCATGAAGCGGAACAAATAATCCAGTTTAGAAACATTGTTCGAGTTCCTTAATGCAGTTATTGTAAAACGTTTGTTTCGGGCAGATGTTTCGGGATCCAGGAGTTGTTCAAAATCATTTTGGGTGCTTGTAAGAGAGTATTCCATGCGGCTCCTCTGCTTTGCCATCTGTTGGTACCAAATACCCTCCTTACCCTCCAAAGCCTTGTCAAAAGCTTCCAGGGCAGCATCCTTGGGATACTCTTCGCTTGCTTCCTTAATCTGGAAATTCACACGTAAACTTGTTCCGGGAGCAACTCTTAATTCCATAATATCCTTTAACAATTCAGGCGATTGATTGGTTGAAGCCTCTTTGGCTGCAAATCTCCTGATGAGTTCGTAATTATCATGTAATCCAGCCTTTAAAGAGGGAACAATCATATTATTGTATTTCTTGTTTATAAGGTAAAATGCCATCAACCTAACTGTCGGACTTGCATTGGTAGTTTGGATCTCATACAAATCAGAAGTACCCAATACTCCGTTGTTGAACAACATCTTAATAGCAACAGCCTGCACCTCGGGATTCTCATCTTTAGCAAGTTTTTTCCAAAACTTCACATCCCTCCTTTTATGCGACATTGCATGATTCAGCCCCTCCAGATCTTTCCTGGCAGAGCTGTACCTGTATGTAGGGTCACCAATCAAATGCGATTCCAAAGTAAACTGCTCTTTTGCCCAATTTCCAACACTAACTCCCAAATCCAGCAAACCAATCAATTGGTTTGTCCAAATATCTTGAAGGGTATTCACAGAATTTGCCTTTACAACAACGGTATTGCCAGGGTTAAAAATATAGTGCCCACTTATATAATCATCCAAATGGAAAGAACCGTTAAAACATGCATCCAGCATTATAAAACGAGCACTTGGAGTGTATCCGTCAAAATCGGCGATGTGTATATCCAAAGAGGCATCAGCTATACTATCCTGTTTCATAACCTCAGGGTCAAAAGCATTTGCTACCCAAGATTCAGGAACATTGTAATTGTCTATGTAATATTGTTTGGATGCAGCCGTGTCACTTGCACTCCTGATTTTGCCCCTGAAAAACTTGCGGGACATCTCAAGCCACTTATCGGTCATATTGGTTATGGGGCTTCCGTTCAGGAACTGGGTATCGTCGGCACCGTGATGGTGAAGGATTGCCAAATCAAGGTCTTCCCTGGACAATTCTGCCATCAGCCTGTACTTGACATAATCGTCAAAGGTATAGTCAATATAGTTAAGGGATCCTTTTCCTTGTGACAGCTTTGTAAACTGACCTGTAAGGGCCAGCCTTTCATCTGCCCTTGCCACCATACTGTTCGAATTATAGCCATGTCCTGCAAAATAAGTAACCTTTGATATTTCACGGGCAGCCTCTTTTTCCCTCACAACTTTTTCTAAATACCGGTCTATCAGTTCAAACCTGGTTTTCCCTTTGTAAACAGGAGGCTTTATCCTTGCAGAGTAGATCTCGCTGTACACAGACTGCGCTCCATCGGGAGAAAGGCTGTAGTAATAATAGAGTGTGTTTGCAGAGTCCCTCTTGATAAAGTCAAATTCAAGGTCAAAATCGTCGTAAAACCTGTCAGAAGGAATGGAAGACCTGTCCCAGTCACGTCTTTGGTCCATCTTGAATGCTGTAGAAAGATGTTGCCCGTCCCTTATCATGGGAACAGGAATATTTCCTACAAACACAGCACCCTCCAGGTTGGACTCCCTGTATAATCCCTCCAGTACATTCCTTATGGAATCGGGGACACCCCAAATATCTTCTATTATAAAAGTTTTCAATCCGTCTGCTTCTATGGACCTTGCATATTTGTCCAATGAAACCCTGTTTTTTTGCATCACCTGGGAATCTGCAACTATTGCCACACTCCCTGTGTTCTTGGCAACCACAGGCACCCCTGCAAGGAATATAATTGCACAAGATACTATCAAGTTCTTAAAATTATTCATATCACGCTTTAGTTAAAAAATAGCCCTAAATACTACACACATCAATGAATCCGGGCTATCCAGATTCATTTGACACTATTTGAAAAATTTGGGTAAACCACTACCGGACCCGGCTTGGAATCATTACCATTGCCGGGGAAGATCACAATTTAAGTTGACGGTTCTTCTCAAAAATCAGCACCCCGCAATGTCGGAACAGTGCATGGAAATTCTTGATCAAAGGACGGTCAATAAACAGTATCTCTTTTACAGGAGTAAAATCATAAAGAAGGATCTCAGACACATTGACTACCACGTCAAATGACATATCCTGTATGAAATGGTCGGCTTTCAAAAATTTATATTCAACTGCGCAACAGTCATCTTTTTTTGTCTTTTGGGCTTCCAGCCTGGCCCCGCAAATGCATTTGTGGTGTGCACTGCAGTGCTGGTCTTCTTCTATGCATCCGCATTTGGATACAATCCCGAAAAAAGAGACTTGTGCGGCATGATCGCAATGACAAGAGTACCGTCCCACTCCAATAACCGAAACCAGGTACATCGAAAGCGCGACTGAGAGTACTACTATGTTCTTTACACTTGCCATTTGAAATATCTACAAAAAACAAATGTAATAAATAATTTTTAGAAACGTCAATTTGTCTTTTTTTTTTACAACAATCTCTTAAAAAAAAGTGAAACCTTCAAAAAACATTGCCTGTATTGAAAAATTTGCATTATATTGCAAATATCAACTGTGTTTTGATTATTATTTTGTCGTTTATTGTAATTTAATTCTAATTGTTATAAATGACTGCAATTGAGTTCTGGCACCATATATATATTCAATATACAAACTAATAACTTAACTATATCATATAAGAATAGAACACACTTCAGCACAACAAAAACTTCTCCTAAATAACTTAAACTAACAAACTTAAACTATGAAAAGAAAACTAATGCTGATTTTTCTTTTGAGCCTAGGCATATCGTCCATCGTACATGCCCAGGCCCAAAAGGGACATTACTCTATTAGAGGTTTTGTCTACGAACACGAGACAAAGGCTCCAATTGAGATGGCTTTTGTGACTCTGCCAGACCTCAATCTTTGGGGAACTACCGATTCAAAAGGTAAGTTTATTATCAATCGGGTTTTACCTGGCACAACTAAAATTGAGATTAGTTGCCTTGGTTACCAAACAGTAAGTATGGACATCATTATCGAACGTGATATTGATAGCTTGGTTTTCAGGCTCCGTGAAGAAAACCTGAAACTGGAATCTGTAACTGTAACAGCAACAGAAAGCAAAAGCGCGTTAACAACAACTACCCGTATGGACAGGCAGGCTATTGACCATCTACAGGTCATTAACCCTACAGATATCATGAGTCTGCTGCCAGGTGGAAAGACGGCAAACCCTAACTTAATGACAGAAAGCATCTTCAGCTTGCGTGGTGGAGATGGCAACGGAGCTTTTGGTACTGCAGTAGAGGTTGACGGCATAAGGCTTTCATCCAACAGCGTGCTCTCTTCTGTAAAAGGTATTGATACCCGTAACCTCTCTGCCTCCAACTTCGAATCAATTGAGGTAATCACGGGTGTACCTTCAGTAGAATATGGAGACATGACAGCAGGAATGGTTGTTATCAAGACAAAAAAAGGTAGGTCGCCCTATTCTGCCTCCGTATCACTCAACCCTACAACCAAACAAGTCTCTTTGAGCAAAGGTTTCGACTTGCAAAAAGACAGGGGTGTCTTGAACATTAATGCAGAATATGCCCATGCTTTCTCCAATCCTGTTTCCAGGTATACTACATACTTCAGGAATGGATATGGTGTAAGTTACTCCAACACATTCAACCGGGACAAAAGACCTCTTCGCCTGAATGTCAATCTTGGTGGAAGCATTGGGCGACAGGAGGCAAAAAACGATCCTGATGTATACAGGAACATCTACAGTTCTACTGCAGACAATGCATTGCGTTTTGGAGTAAATGCCAACTGGCTGGTCAACAGCAATTACATTACAAGCTTGGATTTTGGAATAAGTGCCAGTTACAAAGATGACTACGCCGAGCAGAACGATTATTTTTCATATGCTACAACAAGACCTGCGATAAACGTAATGGAAAACGGCTACTTCGAAACCAATTACCTCCCTGCCCAATTTTACAATCTTCAGACAATAGATAGTAAAAGTCTTAATTTCAATGCCAATATCAAAGCTACCCTGAATAAAAAATGGGGTTCTGTGACTAACCGGATGAAGGCTGGGATGGGATGGAGCAGCAATGGAAATGTTGGAAAAGGAGAAGACTACCAAGATGACATCTATCCAGACGGATTCAGACCAAGACCTTACACAGATATTCCTTTTATGCACAATATAAATGGATACTTAGAAAACAATGCTACAATTCCAATCGGCAAAACTACTCTCTCATTGATTGCAGGGGTGCGTGTAGAAAGCAACATAATCAAGGACATGGCATATAACAGCGCAATTTCGGCATCTCCTCGTTTTAATGGCCGTTATACACTTGTAGACAACAATAAGAACTCTGCTTTCCTAAGGAAATTCAGTATCCGCGGTGCGTGGGGTATGATGGAAAAGCTACCTTCTTTTTCAATACTCTATCCAATGGATAAATATAGGGATATAATTGTTTATTCTAAGAACTACGGAACTCAGAACGACTATTTCAATGTTGCTAAGACCAATGTATTCAGGGATTTTTTCAACCCCGACCTGGAATGGTCACGGAGTCGTAATATAGAGCTAGGAATGGATGCGAATATCAAAGGTATTTCAATTTCAGTAGTCTATTACAACAACAAGGCTAAGAATCCTTACATAACAGAAAATTTCCATGAACCATATACATATAGCAAAAGTGACGAGAATTTTCCCGTTCCTGCGAATCCTGAATTCCGTGTTGACAAATTGACAGGAGATATTTTTGTAAAAGACTTAGACGACCCATCTGCCGGAGAGGTATTGATTCCCAAGTCTGTCAATGACACTATCTTCATCCAAAATTCCATGCAGTCCAATGGGGAGCCTAGTGTACGGCAAGGTGTAGAGTTATCCGTAGATTTTGGAAAAATTGAGTCTATCCGGACATCTTTCAGGCTTGATGCAAGATACTCACATACAAAAGATGTAGACGAACGCTTGCACTCTTCTTATAGCAGAAGGCCACATTCTACATTACCCACAAACCTGGGAAGATCCTATGAATTTGCCGCATTTTACCTTGGAGGTACCAGCGACAATATAACATATAACGGTTCTTGGTCAGATGGTATGAGTATGAATTTTACTGCCACTACCCATATCCCGGAAATAAGGATGACCGTTTCTCTGAGGTTGGAAGGAACACTTTATAACCAATCACAAAAACTCACATACTATAACGGAGAAGAGTGGGCTTTCTTGGTGGACGAAAATGGCAATAAATTAAGCCGAAGTGTTTATGACCAAAAGGAATATTTCAGTGGTGTTTGGCCTGTTGCATATATGGGCTTCGATCAGAAAATCCATCCGTTTACCTCTGTAGAAGCAGAAGATCCTCGCTTTGCCTCACTAATTGGACAATCCAATAATGTATATAATTATACACGGGATGGAAACGGACCTTATTTCATGGCCAACCTGAGTCTCACAAAAGAGATTGGAGATTTAGCCTCAATCTCTTTTTACGTAAACAACTTTACAAAGAGTAATCCTTATATAAAAAGTTGGGCTACCGGAATTGAAACAGCCAGGAATATCGGGTTTGCATATGGTGCTACTTTAAGGATTAAATTTTAAACTACTGTAAGATGAAAAACAAAATAATTATACTATCAATAATGGCGTTGATTGGAATCATATCATCTTGTCAGAACAAGCTAGATGACCTTATTTCCGACAATCCATATAGCCAAGGCATTAGAAAGCTAAATATCTCACTCATATATCCAGAAAACTTCCAGCACGAGAAAAAGGCAGGGGCTCAAATAACTATTATAAACCCCACTAATGGGGCAGAATACAACCTTTTATCTGATGACCAAGGCAAAGTATCCGTTGACCTTCAATATGGTTTTTACAGAGTATCAGTTACAGATAAAGGGACTCCTATATCAGGAGCAATCCCCCTTTTTAACAGGACAATAGACCAAATAAGACTTACAGACACATTAACAGGCAATATGAACCTCAATATTGAATTGTTCTTGTCATATGCTGGCCAGTTATTGATTAAAGAGGTATATTACAGAGGATGTACCGGTACAGACAACAAAACATTCCAATATGACAAATACCTCTCCATATACAACAACAGCAACGACGTAGCATATCTGGATAGTGTATGTCTTGGGACAGTGGAACCATACAATGCTCCTACAAAACCTTCATACTGGACTTATATAAACAGTGAAGGACAAACTGTCATAAGGGATACAATTCCTATAATTGAAGCTGTATGGCAATTTCCCGGAACAGGAACAAGCCATCCCTTACTGCCTGGAGAAGAAGCTGTTGTAGCCCTTTCTGCTGCAGTTAACCACACAATACTAAGGCCTATGTCTGTAAACCTGGATGTTCCGGGTTACTGGGTTTGCTATAACCAAAGGTATACAAATGCAAACTACCACCCTTCTCCGGGTCCCAACCTGGCAAACCACTGGCTCGACTTGTTATGGAAGGAGGGGACCGCAACTGCATACCCGTTCTCGACCTCAAGCCCCGCTGTTGTTTTATTCAGGATTCCTGAAGTAGGAGCCCAAGCCTATGTAAATAACCCGGCAAACCGAAGCAGGAGACCAGCCAGCACATCATCTACAGAGTATGTGATGATACCTTCTGCGTGGGTTTTGGACGGAGTTGAAACTTTCGACAGGGAAACGAAAAACAAAAGAATGCCAGCCAGTATAGATGCAACTTACATTTTAATGGACAATGAAGATCGTTACCTGGGAAAAACAATCCATAGGAAAATAGATGATGAGGCAACTGCCAAAGCAGGAGGAAGAATTGTTTACATGGATACAAACAACTCTTCAAATGACTTTTATATAAGAGACAGTCAGTCAATTAAGGAATAGTAAAAATCCATATTATGAAAATCAAACAAAAATATATATTAATTGTATTTGCACTTTCTCTTTTCCAGTTGACCACTGGTATAAAAACTGTGGCTCAAGAAGCGATAAAAGTGCAAGATAAATGTCTGTACCATTTTGACGACCTCAAAAGGAAACAAACATGGACAGAAAGCTACAACGGAGCAGGTCTTCACTTCATAGATTTTCCCTCTTCATCTTTCATAGAAGCCTATTTCGGTAAAAACAACGGTTCTTTCGTGAAATATTATGACTCTGAAAACAGTTTCAACTATGGACTACGGTCATCATCTTACACAAAAATCAAAAATACCACTTTTTTTGGCAAGGTAGATTACAATAACTTCATTGGAAAGGAAATGACCAACTCTGGATTGATATATCCGGAAAGATACCTTATGAATGTTGCAAATGACAATCCTGCAGAAAAGAGAAAAGAGAGTTACAAACTCAATGGTGGATTTGCAACCCCTATCGCTAAAAAACTGTTATTTGGATTCCAAATAAATTATGAAACAGCCAATATGGCCAAGATGAAAGACCTAAGGCACCAAACAAAACTCCTTGACTTTGAAACTACTGCAGGATTTATTTGGAGCAAAGGCCATTTTAATTTTGGTGCAAACTACTATTACAGGAAATTCCATGAAGAGGTAGTCTTTTCTAAAGTAACTGACGATGAAGCTCTTTTCAATGGTTATCTTTACAAGGGACTATGGTTTGGGATATTTGACGATTGGGCAAATGAAGCGTTGAACCTCTCCCGTCCATTTACTGATGTTTTGAATGGAGGGTCAGCCCAAATAGAGTATGTTAAGGATAATTTCCGTTTCCACAACGAAATCACATACAAATTCCAGGAGGGTATTACCGGCCCGGGTGCAGACAGGGCATACTCCGAATCCCAAGCCGATATCTTGGAATATAAAGGTATTTTGCAATATGAACAGGACAACTTACGGCACTATCTAAGGCTCAAAAGCAAATATGAAGATGCAGTAAGTTTTGACAAGGTTACCAACAGTGAGAGGATCGGAGGAATAACAGTAGTTTATTACTATGGCCTTAACAAAGCGTTTTCAAGGAGGAATTACAACATTAACGCACAATATGAGCTTGCTATTGGCTCTCTAAAATGCAATCCTGACTGGAATATCTCTGCAGAGTACAATTATCTGTCAACTGCATCCCAAAGTTCTCTTATAGCACCTTTTTATTTTTCACAAGACTATCAAATCCACTCTTTTGCAGGGATGGCCAGGAAAAACTTCTTGTTTGATAAAGGCATGATAGACCTTTCATTATCCGGAGGATATTCAAATGGAAGCGGAGATCGCCTCTCCAGGCATGTAAGCCCGGGCGCTTCAGGACAAATATCCGAAGATATCATACCTGACCATAATTCAGAACTACTAAAAAGGGAATATGAATACATGACAAGTGGAAAAGCATTTGGAGAAATAGGATTCAGGTTCTCAAGATTTGTTATGGGAAGAAACTATGAAGGTGCTTTGTATGTAGATGCCTCTTATGCTATGACCAAAGCATCCAAGGCTATTTACCATGACAGTGACAACTCTCAGGTTTTCAAGATTTCAGTAGGATATTCCTTCTGATTGTCACTAATATTATTTAATGACACCGTAGGGTGGCCAATAATTTGGCCACCTTTTTTTTATTTAATATTTAGTCATTTTCAAATCAATGTTGCTACTAACATAGAACTAAAACAACTTAACTATACAAAACTATGACAGAACCCATCATCAAAGTAGAGAACTTGTCTCACAAATACAGCATTCAATGGGCAATCAAAAACATCGATTTCCAGATAACTGAATATGGTATTTATGGACTACTCGGTTCAAACGGGGCCGGAAAATCTACAATCATGAACATCATTTGCGGTGTACTCAACCAAACCAACGGAGATGTTTTTATCAAAGGTATTAATATGCGTGATAACCCGACAGAAGCAAAAAAGCATATCGGATTCCTTCCTCAAAAGCCACCTTTGCTTCCCGATTTGAATATCCAGGAATACTTGGTACACTGTGCCAACCTGCGCAGGATTCCCGGCAACAAAGTAAATGAAGCTATAGAGGAGGTATTGGAAAAGTGTGCAATTTCAAATTTCAGGAAAAGATTGATCAAAAACCTGTCAGGCGGATTCCAGCAGAGGGTTGGGATAGCTCAGGCAATCATACACAAACCAGATTTGGTTGTATTGGACGAACCTACAAATGGTTTGGATCCAAACCAAACTTTGGAAATAAGGAATCTCATCCGGGAAATATCCCAAGAACGGACAATCCTTCTGTCAACCCACATACTTTCTGAAGTACAGGCAACATGCAACCACATAAAAATGGTAGAAGAGGGGAAATTAGTATTTTCCGGGACAGTAGATGAATTTGATAACTATATTGTTCCTGAAACAATATTCGTTTCTCTATTGGAAACACCCCCAATAGAAGAGATACTTGCAATCCCGGGTGTAAATGAAGCACATCACCTGGGAGGCAGCGGATATAGGATCAGGTTTGAAGAATCCAATGAGGTCATTGAGAAAATTGTGAGTACCAGTGTCAATAAGCATTGGCGGTTGAATGAGATCCGGCTAGAAAAGAGCTCAATGGATACAATATTTGCAGAATTATCTAAAAAAGTAAATTAAAGAGAAACAACCATGAAAATTATATTTAAAATAGCCCGCACAGAACTCCAGACACTGTTCTACTCACCCATTGCCTGGCTCATAATGATTATATTTACCATACAGACCAGTATAACCTTTACCAATGTACTGGATAACATTGTCAGTCTGCAAGAACTCAGCCATCAATTTTCCAACCTTACTTCACGGATTTTCACTCATCCAAGGAACGGTCTGTTTACAGTTGTGCAGCAATACTTGTACCTGTATATTCCTCTTCTTACCATGGGACTCATGAGTAAAGAGATAAGCAGTGGCTCCATAAAACTACTTTACTCTTCTCCGGTGAACAACAGCCAGATTATTTTAGGCAAATATGTTGCAATGCTTGCCTACTCTTTAATTATCACATTCATTTTATTGATTTTTTCTATCTATGGCTCATTTGCTGTAGAGAATTTCGATTTCCCTGCAGCACTTGCAGGGCTGCTTGGGTTATTCCTGTTAATGGCCGCATATGCATCCATAGGATTGTTCATGTCAAGCCTTACCTCCTATCAGGTTGTTGCAGCAATTGGAACGTTGGCAATTTTGGCATTACTGAACATTGTCGGAAATATGTGGCAGGACATTGCCTTTGTTAGAGAAATAACATACTGGCTATCAATCAGAGGGCGTTCCGGGGAATTCATATCTGGTCTCATATGCAGCGAAGATGTTTTATACTTCCTCATAGTGATTGCCTTGTTCCTTTCACTCACTATAATCCGCCTCAAAGCATTAAGACAAAAACAATCATTTGCCAATACCTTTTCGCGGTATGCAATTGCTTTCCTGTTAGCTGTTGTATTAGGATATTTCAGTGCAAGGCCAAAACTAATGGCATATTACGATGCTACAAGGACCAAGTCAAATACACTAACAGAAAACAGTCAGGAAATACTGGATAAAGTTAAAGGTAAAGTTACCATAAACACATATGTGAATATACTTGACAAATATTACTATTTAGGACTTCCAAAAACTGAACTGAGGGATATCAAACGATTCAAACAGTACCTGCGTTTCAAACCAGACATGAAAATGAAATATATAAGGTACTACGATAAAACAACAAACCCAAGCCTTGACAAACGTTATCCCGATTTAAACGACAGGGAAAGGATGCTGGAATACTCCAGGACATTAAGACTTGACAGCAACATGTTCAAGACTCCCAAAGAGATACGTCAGATAGAAGATTTGAAACCAGAAGGAAACAGGTTTGTAAGAACACTTGTTGCGCAAAACGGAGAAAAAACATTCCTAAGGATATTTGACGACATGCAAGTCCTGCCTTCCGAAGCAGAAATAAGTGCAGCTTTCAAAAGATTATCCATGAAACTTCCTCAAGTCGCTTTCCTTACAGGTCATGGAGAAAGGAGCAGCACAAGGCCTCGAGACAGAGATTACAACAAATTTGCGCAAGAGAAACCTTTCCGTTATTCTCTTATAAACCAGGGGTTTGACTTCAGGAATATACGTTTAAATAAAGAGGTCCCTCAAGATATTGACATTCTTATTATTGCCGACCCAAGAATACCTTTTGGGGTAGATGAAGAGAAATACCTTGACCAATACATAGAACGGGGTGGAAATTTGATAATAGCCTCCGAACCCACAAGTGATAAAAGCATTAATTCTATCATGTCACGCTTTGGTGTAAGTATTGTTCCTGGCAGATTGGTAAAACCCACAGAACAATTTGCCCCCGATTTTATACTGGCTACACCAACAAGAGATGGAGCATCCATCATGCATCAACTGAGAATGATGCTAAACAGAGATTTTGTAATGACCATGCCAGGCTCATCTGCCCTGAAATACGACAAAAATTCAGGATATAACATTACAGAACTATTTGTTACAGAATCACAAGGAGATATTTGGAACGAAACCGAAGCCACAAACTTTATAGACGATCAAATAAGCATGAATACAGCTGCCAACGAAATGGCTCTAAACCAAGCTCCTGTTGCCCTTGCACTGCATCGTAAAGTTAGAGATAAAGATCAAAAAATTATAATTTTAGGTGATGCCGACTGCATAAGCAATGGCGAACTCAGCATGACTCGGACGGGTGTCGACGCTGCCAATTACAACTTCATTTTAGGAGCATTTTACTGGTTGTCCAACGAAGAGGTACCGGTAGATGTAAGAAGGCCGGCACCATCCGACAACACTTTATTTGTAAGCATGTCTGTAATGAGATTATCTAAATGGCTATTGATAGGCCTATTGCCAATTATTATGCTATTGACATATATAATAATCTGGATACGCAGAAGAAGCCATTAGACCAGTTATGATTCAATATATAATTAACCGCCGGGGCATCCCGGCGGTAATTTTAAAATTTCGCATATGATTTTCAATGCTGACAAACAGACTAAAGAGGACCTGGGTATCTTTTCCAAAGGGAAAACCAATTCAGTATTCAACATATTCAACAAAACTGCTACACACGGCGGGTCATCTCTTTTAAAGGAGATGTTTGAGCAACCACTCTCAAATTCACAAGAAATCAACAATCGTAGCAATTTGATCTGCACTTTGGCAATCAATAATATTGAATTCCCATACAGAAATGACTTGTTTGATGTTGCAGAATTTTACCTGAGCAATACCGATAGCAGGAGCAGGATAAACCTTCACGAAGACAACCTGGAAAGAAAGTTCAAAAGCTTAACCGGTAGCGACCAAAATTACAAGCATATCAAAAAAGGAGCAGAATCAATATTGGAAATCCTATACTTGACAAAAGAGTTTGTAAACCAAATTCAAGAACCTACCATTTTGGAACGTTTATCATTTATTTCTGAACCACTGGCATCCATTCTTAAAGACGATGCCATTGACCAAGTAGTCTCCTTAAAACGCAACCCAAAACTCAATTACGGACAAATTGTAATGTGCGACCAGGCCTTCCGGTTTACTTCAATAGCACTTATCCGCAAACTGTTATCCCAGATATACCTACTTGATGTATATATAACCGTAGGTAGAATCCAAAAGAGTCAAAACTTCTCGTTTGCACATGCAAAAGAGAGTGGTCAGTCCGATATAGTAATACAGGAACTATTCCATCCACTACTGGAAAAGCCAGTAAGCAACTCAATATCAATAAGCCGATCACACAATATCATATTCCTGACCGGGGCCAACATGGCAGGAAAGTCAACATTTATGAAATCCCTTGGCATCTCTGTTTACTTGGCACACATGGGCTTCCCAATACCAGCCGGTTATATGACTTTTCCTGTATTGGAAGGAATTTTCACTACCATCAACCTGCCTGACAACATCGGCATGGGTTATAGCCATTTTTATGCAGAGGTAATGAGAATCAAAAAAGTAGCTGAGAGTTTAAGCCGCTCAAAAAAGATAATTGTAATATTCGACGAACTTTTCAGAGGAACAAATGTGAAAGATGCCTACGACGCAACCGTAGAGGTGACTAAAGCATTTTCTGCAATAAAAGATTCTTTTTTCCTCATATCAACCCATATCATAGAAGCCGGAGAAACCCTGGGAAACAGTTGTGAAAATATAGATTTCAATTATTTACCAACAATAATGGATGGAAACATCCCCCAATACAGTTACAAGCTAAAAAAAGGCATCACATCAGACAGGCATGGCATGCTCATTATCAATAACGAAAACATCTTGGATATCCTTAAAAACTGACAAATGGATTTTAGCATAGACAAACAAACACTGGAAGACCTGAACATATTAGGAAGATACAAACCAGACTCTGTTTTCAATATATTCAACCACACAAAAACTCGAGGGGGAAGTATCATGCTGGAACATATGTTCCAGTCCCCCCTCACACAACCAGTTGAAATTGAATCCAGAAATATGATATTCTCCTATTTTCAGGATTCCGATTTCTCTCTCCCTTTTACAACAGAGACATTTGAACAATCTCAACAATACTTAGATAACGGTGGAAGCCCTGGGCTGGTTCAATCCATTACAGGAAACATCAAAAGGAAAGCACTGTCGCTGATATCAAATGACCAGGAACTGGAAATGCTGATCCAATCCCAAAAACAATCAGTAGAACTACTCATATCTTTCCATCAACTATTGCTTTCAATATGGGAATCATCTCCAAATCCAAAAGTTCAAGAAGAGATAACCAAAGCACTCTCCATATATGAAAATCCTTCTTTACAAAGTATTTTTCAATATGACAAAGAAGCAGGGAACTTTTACAGGTTCTTGAAATATGATTACCTTATACGGGTAAAAGGGGCAAACAATGTCAAAGAGTTGGTAAACATTATCCACAAGTTTGATTTATACATCACTGTTGCAAAAACCGGAAAAGAGAGGGATTTTTCTTATGCAAGCATTTGTAGCATGCAAGATAACAAGATAGATATAAATGGTTTATACCATCCTTCCATCCAAAATGCCGTTTCGAATGACATTAACTTTGATGCAAATTACAACGTCATATTCCTGACAGGGGCCAACATGGCTGGAAAATCGACATTGATGAAATCATTTGGCATAGCTACTTACTTAGTCCATATGGGTTTTCCTGGACCATTCCGGTCAATGCAATTCTCTCCCATACAAGGAATCTATACATCAATTAATGTACCGGACAATCTATCGTTGGGATATAGTCACTTTTATGCAGAGGTAGTACGTGTCAAAATGATTGCCCAAGAGGTTGCACAAGACAAAAGGCTTGTCATTATGTTTGACGAGCTCTTTAAAGGCACCAATGTCAAAGATGCATACGAAGCTACTGTACAAATAACCCAGGCCTTTGCAAACAAAAAAAAATGTAGTTTCATAATCTCCACCCATATAATGGAGGCTGGCATGGAGCTCCGGAAAAAACAGGAGAACATAAAGTTCCTGTTGCTTCCCTCTACGATAGAAGGAGCAGTCCCAAAATATTCTTACAAATTGGAAAGCGGAATTTCCGACGACAGACACGGGATGGCAATAATCAGGAAAGAGAAAATACTGGACCTTATAAAAGCAGGTCAACAAAAGATCAGCAATTGATTATATCTTTTGTTGCATCGCTTTTCAAAAAGCAAGCCTTCAGTAAAGAAATCCCCCTTCTTTTTTGTGCCCTTACAGTACTTGCTGCACATTTTTCCCTCAAAGCTATTTCTGCAGAAGAGATTCCTTTGAGCAACATGGAGAAAATCTTCTTGCACTCTTTGGGCAGTTGGCCCAACGAAGCATCAAAGACAGAAAATATCTCATAATGAACATCAAAAAAGTTGCGGGACTGATTGTCATAAGATCTGTCTTCTATTCCTGTCAGGCTGAAAACTAATCTTTTCTTGCGTTTAAGCGCCGTTAATGTCCTATGTTTTATCGCTTTGTACAGATATGCACGAAGCTGCACTTCATTGGAGAACCTTGACTTGCCCGCCCAAAGCTCTACCATTACGTCCTGGACTACATCTTCGGCCTCACTTCTGTTTTTCACATAGCGCATAGAAAACCTGGTAAGAGGCTCCGAATAATTCAAATAAATTTTTTTAAATGAATTCGGATCTCTCCTGTTTACAGCCTCCATAAAAGAGTCTGCAGCAGGTCTGAACTGTGTTTCTTTGGCAGGCTGTTTTCTATCCATGATAATAGTACCAAAGTTACATTTTTTTCAGGAACCAACCAAGCTAAAAAATTAGATTTTACAATATCAGTAAAGGAAAGCAGAATATGAACCATCAGATTTATATAGATAGGCACTCCGCTTCCCTTCGGTATTTTTTGTAATACACCAGAGGATATATCCGCCAAGTTCTTCTAAATGCTTTACAGCATCAGGGGCACCATTCATCACAGACAAAGGGCCTCTCATCATTTTTATGTTTCCGGTCACACCATTTGCATTTGAAAGCACCTCCAAAGGTATATCAGGCTTTTTCACTTCTTCATTAATAAACATTCGTGCAATTTCAACAGCATCCATGTTCACCCCCAGGCAAGGAGTTTCATATACAATCGAGACATAGACATCTCCGACAGCTGCCTGCATTTGATATTTAGAAAAATTGCAATAGTCCAAGATTGTATCCCTGGTATGGAAACCAAACGCATGGATTGAGTAGATCCCAAAGGCATCTTCGGGACTCCCCATTTTATAAAGCTCTACAGAAAACTTTTTGCCTCCCGACGAAACATCCAAAGCCTTTAGCTCTGCAAAATCATATTCGTAGTACAAATCACTCCCCCCGTTCATAAACCCATAAAGCGCTTTCCCTGTAAAAGTCCTCTCTCTTAAAATCTTCAAATCGTTTGACCCGTATGCAGAAACAGCTAAAAACAACATGGAGCTTAGCAATGCAAAAATGAGTGAGTTTTTTTTCATTGTCCTTGGATTATAATACTTAACTTAATTTAAATCAGCCTAACAGCAGCTCTTCTGTCTCAATCTGTTCTAGCTTGCCAATACCCAGCTTCAACTCCTGGGCCAAATCCAGGAACCTGGAGGCAGATGGCTTGTCCTCTTGCTGGATGCCCATCCCAATCCTTTTTGCAATCACAACATCATGGCCCACCCTGTCCACTGCAACAGGATCCGTGCCCACCAACAACATATTGTAATTACATATATACTGCGGTTTTGCAGAGGGCCCACCCTCAAAACAGCCGGTTATTCCATCTGCTATGTTCAACACAACCTTGTCCCTCAAAGGGGCAAAAGCGCAAACATATGCGCAGGTCTCATGCCACAATTGATGTAAACGACCTGTATTTGTCACAGAGCCAAAAGAGAGGTTCTTTAGGCACAAAGTTGTTGTGGGCCCTGCATTTTTGAGTATGGGAAGGTTGATTATTTTGGTTACTTTTTGGGTAACTATGTTTGTAAAGTATGAATACTTGCCACCGTTCACCATATACGGTATTGTATAATCGTCGTACTCTCCCTCCAGATTGGCATAAAAGAAATGCTCTTTGTCTATCCGCCCTTGGCTGTACAATTTACCTTCGTTGTCATAGAAGCCTCCCTTCTGGTCCATGCATTCAGTACCTGTAATTGTTATCCCGGGATAATTCTCCTGCGTATAACCTGTTTCGTGCAACTGCATCTCTCGTCTGTCCCAAATGACAATATTGTTGCGAGGTATCCCCGCCTCTTCCAGCTGCCTGACAACACTTTTTGTAACGGCATGGGAAGTAGTCAGCAACCTGCCGGCAACCGGATTCACTTTTAGGCCAATGATATCCTCAGGAGATACAAACATCCTCCAGGCATCAGGCAAATTATCCTTTCCGGTCAATGCCAGCATGGACTTAGCCAGCATATCGTATATCACTTCGGGATTATGCTCCCCTTCTGCCGAAACAGATTTGCCATTGATGCATTTCACAACCCTTCCCGGGAACCTGCCAGGCATGGAGTCGGCAACACGAGGAGATTTGGAAGCGTCAGCAATGTTTGTTTCTATTTCCTGGTTTACAGAGGCAATCAAAGAGTTATCGGCTGCCCTTATAACTGGCGATGCAGCATAGCTAACACCTGCTGCAGCAGCTACTTTAAAAAAATCCCGTCTTTTCATTGTTATAGTGAGTTTAAATACTCCACTCAGTACCCTCTTTGGTATCCTTTACAACAACACCAAGTTTGGCAAGGTTATCCCTTATTGCATCACTTTTGGCAAAATCCTTTTGTGCTTTGGCCTCTTTTCTCATCTCCAGCAACATTTCCATAACACCCTTCAAAACACCACTATTATCTCCTGCCGCACTCTCATCTGCCAAACCCAACACCTCTTTTACAATAACGTCAAAAAGCAAACGAAGTTGCACAACATCTCCTTTGGTAAGGGACATTTTCCCATCTTTAGACGAATTGACTATCCTGACTGCATCAAAGATACTGGCAATGGCAACCGGAGTGTTCATATCGTCGCAAAGTGCATCATAAACAGAATCAGTTATTTTCTTAATTTCTGCAGAAACATCGCCCTCTTTGGATTTCAAGCCATCCACATCGGCAGCGGCCATCATCAATCTTTTGTACCCCTTTTCGGCAGCAATCAAAGCTTCATTGCTAAAGTCCAGTGTACTGCGGTAATGGGCCTGTAAAATAAAGAACCTGATGGTCATTGGGGAATAGGCTTGCTCCAAAATATTGTGGGACCCGGTGAACAGCTCTTCCAGGGTAATGAAATTGCCCAGCGATTTTCCCATCTTTTGCCCGTTGATTGTAATCATGTTGTTGTGCATCCAATACCTGACACCACCATTCCCACGGGATGCAGTATTTTGGGCAAGTTCGCACTCATGGTGCGGGAACAATAAATCCATCCCGCCCCCATGTATATCAAAGTTCTCTCCTAAATACTTCGAACTCATTGCAGAACACTCCAAGTGCCACCCTGGGAATCCATCACTCCATGGCGACGGCCATCTCATGATATGCTCAGGTGTTGCCTTTTTCCAAAGTGCAAAATCAAAAGGAGAGCGTTTGTCTTGCTGACCCTCCAACTCCCTTGAATTACTTTGCATATCATCCAGGCTCCTGCCCGACAACCTGCCATATGGGTACTTCTTGTTATAGGCTTCCACATCAAAATATACAGAGCCGTTGCTTTCGTATGCATAACCATTGTCCAGGATGTTTTTCACAAGCGATATCTGTTCTATGATATGGCCACTGGCCCTTGGCTCTATGCTTGGAGGTAAAGTGTTGAGTAATTTCATGGCCTCATGGTACCGAATTGTATAATGCTGAACAACCTCCATGGGTTCCAACTGTTCCAGCCTTGCTTTTTTGGCAATTTTGTCTTCACCGCTGTCCGAATCACTCTCCATATGCCCCACATCTGTAATGTTCCTCACATACCTCACTTTGTAGCCTAAATGCCTGAACAACCTCACAAGTACATCGTATGTAATCCCGGGACGGGCATGACCAAGGTGTGCATCACCATAAACTGTAGGGCCGCAAACATAAAGACCTACCATTTTGGGTGTTATTGTTTTGAATTCCTCTTTTGTCCTGGATAATGTGTTGTATAATAAAATTTCCCTTTCCATATAATATAAACCAATAAAGGAGGGGAAACCTATCCCCCCCGATTCAGGTGTCAAAATTATACAATATTTTTTACTCTTCCGAATTATCTTCAAGTTTAATGTTAAATGCCAAAATTTCATAAGTTTGACGCTCAACCCCGGTTTTTGTCACATATTGTACGGGTTTCAACCGGCCAACAATAGACAAGAACATCCCCTTTTTGATCTTGTCAAAATCGGGCATGTTCTTTCCGGCCCAGGCAACAATATTATGCCATACAGTCTCTTCTACCAGTTCACCTTTGCGGTTTTTGTAGCTTTCATTGGTGGCAAGGGACAATCTCATTACCACACTACCCTCTTCCAGGCTGCTTATCCTTGGGTCCAATCCAACATTACCCCTTAGTTCTACTTTGTTCAATGACCTTTCCATATCGAATCAATTAATAATTAATACAGTGCAAAAGAAAACAAAACAGGTTACTTTATTGTTTTATATTAGAAAAACAATCTTGTAAATGAATATAAAGAAAGTTATTTTGTCAATTAATTATTATATTGGATAACAATGACAACATATCAAAATATTACATACATTTGAACCTGTAAAAAAAACCCATAAAAGTTCATAAACATATTATTATCAATAGCATGAAAAATTTTTTCGCATTAATTGTTTTGGTATTTTCAATCTTGTCGGTTTCTTCATGTGTACAGAAATCGCAAAAATACAAAGACCTCCAGGCAAAACTGGACTCACTCACAGTGGTCAAGGACTCGGTTACAAACCGTATGGAAGAGGTTTTCACAACTTTAAATGAAGTTGAAAACGGTCTTCGCAACATAAGGGAGGCAGAAAACATCATCTCTTTCCAGTCCCAAAATGGAAACGAACTAACTACAACAAAAAGGGAGCAGATGAAACAAGATGTTGCTGCAATTTCAGATGCTATTTCCAAATACAAGCAACAGATAGAAAAACTCAAAAAGGATAGCCGTATACAGTCTGCCCAATTCAAGAAAAGACTGGAGGCAATAACCGCAGAGCTTGAACAAAAATCTGCAACTATTTTGGACTTGCAAAAACAGCTGGAAGAGAAAAACACCCAAATAAGGGTTAAAACCCAACAAATAGCAACACTGGACAAAACTGTTGCAAATCTCAAAAGCGACGTCTCATCTCTGGCACAGGAAAAGGAACTTCAAAAAGAGACAATTGCAACACAAGACCAGCTTCTCAACACTGCATTTTACATTGCAGGCACAAAAGATGAGCTTATCAATGCAAAGGTAATTTCCAAAGGAGGGTTATTCCGTTCTGCCAGGATTTCCTACGAAGCAGAACAATCTGCATTTGTAAAGATAGACATAAGGGAAATAACAGAAATAAACCTCAATACTACCAAAGCCAAGGTAATGTCTGTACATCCTACCGGCACCTACACTATAGACAGTGATGTAAACGGAATGCAGGTCCTCAGGATTTCTTCTCCGGAAGCTTTCTGGGAACAAACCAAATACCTTGTGATACAAATTCAATAATAATTCTAATAATAATATGAAACTCAAACAAGTGACAATTGTCGCCTTGGTGGCAATGCTTTTTATTAATTCTTGCACTAACAAAATGACAGAGAACCCATTATTGACAACACCCGAAAACAGTTTCGGAGCACCCCCTTTTGACAAAATAACCAACGAACATTACAAACCCGCCTTTGAACAGGCAATTGAAATGGGCAAAGCCCAAATAGAAGCCATAGTATCAAACCCAGAAGAACCTGATTTCCAAAATACAATCTTGGCATTAGAACTGGCAGGCAAAGAACTTGGCAACATCTCCACAATATTCTTCAACCTCAACTCTGCAAATACCAACGACACAATGCAGCAGATAGCACTTGAGGTTTCGCCTATGTTGTCTGAATACAGCAATGATATAATCCTGAACCAAGGGTTGTTCAAAAAGGTGAAGCAGGTCTATGACAACCGCATGCAAATGGAGCTCAACCCAGAACAACTACGGTTGACAGAAGAGAGTTACAAAGGATTTGCACGCAATGGTGCCAACCTGCAAGGTGAAGCAAGGGAGCAATTCCGCGCAATAAACAAAGAGTTGTCACAGCTCTCACTTTTATTTGGCCAGAATGTCCTTGCAGCCACAAATGCATATACATTGAATATCACAGATTCCTCACAACTGGAAGGACTTCCTGAGTTCCTTGTAGAATCGGCAAAATCAGAGGCAAAGGAACGCGGCACCCAAGGGTGGGTATTCACTCTGCAAGCCCCAAGTTACGGTCCTTTCATGCAATACAGCAACAATAGGCAACTGCGTGAAAAAATGTGGAGGGCATACAACAGCAAATCTCTCAACGACCAATATGACAACCAGGATATTGTAAAGAAGATTGTTTCTCTGCGCCAGCAAAAGGCATCATTGCTTGGATACCCGACACATGCGGCTTATGTTTTGGAAGACAATATGGCAAAAGACCCTGAAACCGTAGTAAACTTCCTGGACCAACTTTTGTCCAAGACTATGCCTTATGCAAAAAAAGAGGTTTCCGAGATTCAAAAGTATGCTTCTGACAACGGATTCAACCAAGACCTTATGCCATGGGACTTTAGTTACTGGTCAGAAAAATACAAAAATGAAAAGTTTGCTTTCAACGACGAAATCCTTAAACCATATTTCCAATTGGAAAATGTACAGCAAGCTGTATTTTCCCTTGCCGACACACTGTTTGGTATTAAATTCAAAGAAACCAAAGAAGTACCTGTTTACCATCCAGATGTCAAAGCATACGAGGTGACAGACCGGAATGGAAAATTCCTCTCACTCCTTTACCTCGATTTCTTCCCAAGGGCATCCAAAAGAGGCGGGGCATGGATGACCTCCTACCGTGAGCAGAGGATTGTGGACGGAGTGGAGATGAGACCATTTGTATCCCTGGTCCTTAACTTCACAAAACCAACCGAAGAAAAGCCTTCTTTGCTTACTTTCTACGAAGTAACCACACTTTTGCACGAGTTTGGACATGCCCTGCATGGAATGCTTGCACAGGGCAGCTATGCCTCCCTTACAGGAACAAATGTTGTTCGTGACTTTGTAGAGCTGCCTTCCCAAATAATGGAAAACTGGGCCACAGAAAAAGAGTTCCTCAAATCATTCGCCAAACATTACCAAACGGGCGAAGCTATCCCGGACAACCTTATTGAGAAAATCATCAATGCCCGCAATTACCTTGGTGGCTACAACAATGTAAGGCAACTCTCATTTGGGATCAACGACATGGCATGGCACAACTTGCAAGACCCCGGCAAGGTCAAAGACATTGTTGCCTTTGAAACCGAAGCAATCAAACACACACAAATATTGCCAATGGTAGATTCTGTAGCTCTGTCCACATCATTCAGCCACATATTCGCAGGGGGATACTCTGCAGGATACTACAGCTACAAATGGGCAGAAGTTCTTGAAGCCGATGCTTTCTCCTTATTCAAAGAGAAAGGCATTTTCAACAAAGAGGTTGCAGCTTCATTCAAAGAGAACATACTGTCCAAAGGCAACCTGCAAGATGCAGCTCAACTATTCCGCAACTTCCGTGGCAGGGACCCTCGCCCCGAAGCCCTGCTGGAGAAGTTTGGTATGAACTAACCCTTTCCACAAAATATACAATTAAAAATAGCCGGCTATACGCAATGTTAGCCGGCTATCTTTTTTTTAGATTAAAGTCAAGGTCAGTTAATCAATAACCATCTCCTCTATCAGGTTTGCTGCCCCTGCATAATGTTCAACAACCCACATTACATAACGGATATCAACATTCACACATTTAGTGTACCCCTCTACAAAGTAAAGGTCACCAGCCATCGACTCCCTGTTCCCGTCAAAAGCCAAACCAATCAACTCTCCTTTGCCATTAAGCACAGCACTTCCGGAATTGCCTCCGGTTATATCATTATCGCTCATGAAGTTCACATACAAAACACCATCCTTGCCCCAACGGCCCCAATCCTCTTTTTCCAAGGCATCACGGAGCTTATCACCAATCCTGAACTCATAATTGGAAGGATCCTCTTTTTCCAATATACCTTTTGTTGTTGTAAGGTAATGGTATTTGACAGCATCCCTGGGGTCAATGCCACCAACCTCTCCAAAGGTAAACCTCATGGTAGAGTTGGCATCGGGGTAAGCATTCATACCCATCTCTTTTTGCATCTCGTACATGGCATGCACATAAAGCCTCCTTTGCTCAGACAACGAAATACCCGACTCCTTCTCAATACTACTGAGTTGTTGGTTGAACTCCCTTATGGATATTGTGTTCACAACTTCTATCACAGGATCGTTCAGAATATCCTGGACACTTCGTGTTGCAGAGAAAAACTCTTCTAAACGAGCCTTGTCGGTAACAACACTATTGTCATAAATATAGTCTGCAATTGCAGTAACATTGTTGTCAAACTTTTGTAGCAAAGTCTTGAACGACTCTGCATAAAAAGAGTCGGGCACCTCTCTCAAATAATAACCAAGCATCACTTTGAAAAGCTCCCTGTCTGCCTCTACATCGGCAGAGGCAAACAAATCCTTTGCAATATTGTAAAACTCTTTTGCCCTTGGGAAAGAGAGATCGAAGCTATCTTTCTTTTCCCTCTCCAAAAACCTGGTTATGCCCATGAACCTCTGTCCAATACCAATAAACTCTGCACCCCTTACCAAAGATTCCTGGAAATAGCCCTTATGTTTTTCGGCATCGGCCTTCATTGCATATCCCTTTTGCAGTTTGTCAAGCACCTTACCATATTTCTCCAGCCTTTCCGGAGTTGCACCAATCCATTCCAACAACATCTTTTCACGCTCCTCTACTTTGGAAATTACATCGAACCTATCAATACACAGGTTTTCCCATTTTGCATAATCGGTATAGTTGCTTATCCCAAAGTATTTATCGGCATATTTCAGTCTTATTTCATCGGACTTGTCCATGTATTTTTTCCACACCTCAAGTTTTGAACGCCTAACGGAGCTGACCATAGGATTGAGCACCTCAAACTTCTCTTTGATCTCAAACGAAGAGCTATACCTGTTGGTTCTTCCCGGGTATCCCATGATCATTGTAAAGTCATTCTCTTCTACTCCTTTGGAAGATACGGTCAAAAACCTTTTTGGTGCAAAAGGGATATTATTGTCTGAATACTCTGCCGGAGAGCCGTCCGGAGCAGAGTAAACCCTGTAAATAGCAAAATCCCCTTTATGCTGAGGCCACCCCCAATTATCGGTCTCCCCTCCGAAAGCACCAATTTGGGCAGGAGGTGCTCCCACCAGCCTTACATCGGAGAAAGTCTCGTAAAAATAGAGCAGGTATTTGGAACCTCTCCATTCAGATGACAAAGACTTCTCATATGGGTTGGACTGGAACCTCTCATCTACAACAGATGCTACCTTGTTCATGAAGAAAAGGCCTCTTGGACCCGCAGCATCAAGGCTGTCAATAATATGATTTACCAAATCGGTAACATCTGCGATACCTCTCAAAAAAGTCACGCTTTTGCCCTTGATTGGCATCTCCTGTGTCATATCCATAGCCCAAAAGCCATTCTCAAGGTAGTTGTGCTCAGAGGTACTCAACGAATGGATATCTCCATATGCACAATGGTGGTTTGTTATCATCAAGCCTTTGCCAGATATTATACTACCACTGCACATCCCTCCGTCTATCGCTACAATTGCATCTGACAAAGCAATTGACTCGGGATTGTAAATTTCATTTTGATTGAGTTTAAGCCCCTTTTTCTCCATAAGCTCAAAGAGCTGCCTGTCAATCTGGCTCATAAGCCACATGCCCTCATCGGCATTTGCCTTTGGCACAAAAAGAGCCACCAAAATGGCTATCAAAAATAGTTTTTTCATCGCTTTAGTATTTAAAAAAAAATCTGCACCCCTGTTTCTCTTCCTTTGGAAGGACACAAAGGTGCAGAACATGTAAAATTATTTTAATCTTAGAAATTCATCCCGAAAGAGAGGGAAAAATAGCCTCTGTTCCCAAGGTCTCCGGCATCCATGTGGTTGTATGAAGCTCCCAAATAAATTGAAGAACCTTTGTCCATGTTCACCATCCTCCTGTATTTCATTCCCAATCCAGCAACAAACCTGTCGGCAGTCTGGTAGGCAAAATCCTGCTCAAGCAAACTCTGGTTCAAAGCAAGCGCGCCTGAATCCAAAGGCCTATACACATCAAGCATATTGCCATCGGCATTGTAAACACTACCATTCACGCTTATATCAATAGAGGAGATTTCCGAAAGAGAAAAATCCCTGTTGGCCTTTACAAACAGTTCATTGATTGTGAAGTCCTGGCTATACCTGGCAGGGAAAAGTTTGTAGCTCTTCTCATATTTGTTGCTGTTCACACCTGCAGAGAGTATCCAGTTGCATCTCCACTCGCCATCCCTTATGAACATTTTGTACTCTGCTCCATACTTTTGATGCTCTGTAACATACCTCAAATCCTTTCCATGCTCAAAATAGGCCCATTGATTAGTTTCGCCCGGAATCCTGTCGTAACTGTTCACGATACTGTAAGAAAGGTCCTCTTCGCTGGCAAAAGAGAGCAACAAGAAATGGTCAAGGTTGTTTGTAGTGAGCCTCAACCTCCCGTCATATTCGTAATTAAGGTGTTCAATGGCAGCATACCTTTTTGTGAAGTTATCTTCTTCTACGTTATTGGTGTTACCATAACTGGCAGAAAACTGGTTGAAGAAACAGAGTTCTCCTGTCCTTAAATGGGCCTGGATAGAAGCTCCGAAAATATCTTTTATATATTTCCTTTTGTCATCAACAGTAGAAGATATGCCCGAAGATGACTGGAACCAGAGACCCTCCATGTAAAAGAGCTTCTTTCCGGTTATGTCACCAATAAAGTCATACTCTACCTCTTCTACATCCCTTTTGTAATTGAGGTTAAATCCAAGGTTCAGGATACCCCCTTTGTAAGTTATACCTGGCGAAACATTCATCATTGAAAGGGTGTTCAGGTTCCTCCCGTCTACCCTTTTGGCAGCTGTAGAGGTATTGTAGTCAAACTCGGCTCCGATTGAAACCCTGTCATTCAGTTTGTATCCAACCTTTCCGGTCATAATGTAAGACTCCCTCAACACTTTGCCTGGTATTGAATCTGTTATAGGGTTAAGATTGGCCCGGGGATAGATTGTACCCCTCCACGCCAAATCTTGGTTCACACCATAGTCGTAGTTGAACGAACCATAAAAGTAAACTTTGCCCATCTTTGTGTAGGATTTGGTCTCTATACCAACAACCGAATATTTTGAAGGATCGTCAAAGTTCCTGTAATCTCCACTTTCTGTAGTGAAGTAGCCACCGACATTTGCATAGTTATCGGCTTTATTGAATACCAACCCGGCTCCGTTCCCTGTTTTGAGCCATGGGTTCTTAAGTTCGATTTTTTCAAAAGTGTAATGCCTTTTTTCTGACCTGTGCTGGGATTGCAGAGTAGCCGGAAGCAGACAAACCATAATTACACTCGACAAATATATAAGTTTGTTCTTCATTTCAATATCCATTACTTGTTTAACAATGATACCTGAGACCTTACTTCAAAATCGTTGGACGAGTTATTGGTGTCCATGTAAACGATCCTTCCTCCGGCTGCTGCAGTTGCAGCTTCGTCAATTTTCCTGTGGATGCTCTGTCCCTGTCCTGCTCCCTCTATCAAGGCAAAACCATTGTCAACCTCTGGCCTCAACCTTTTTGTATCGGTAACACTCCTGAAACACTCCAGTCCGTCAAGAACAAGATTCTTATCTACCATAAGCACATTAAAATTGCTGTTGCTGTACCTTGGATTTTGAGTATAAGTATCTGCTACAAACTCCTCTGTTGTTTTTCCACCAAGGCTGTAGATGAAAACAGCAGGACTCAATTGTGAAATTATATATATTTTGGATAAGCCCACTTTCCAGAATCCTTCCATCAGGCTCACACCTGGTTCCGGTGTGGTTTGTCCGGGGGTTAAAATAGGGTCATACATAGCCCAATAACCTGTTTTACCAAGGTTTACCGATGTAGTAACAGAAACAGAGTGGTCTATGGCGTTCAAAGATATCACCACCTCTTCTCCGGGTTGCAAAGGATGGTCCCTCCCGGTTCCGGGGAACATCCAGCCAATCCCTATATTTGGTACGGAATCCCTAAGCTCGGTTGTACCTTCTTTCACCCAATGTGAAACCCTTCCGTTGGTCAGGGCGTTCCATGGATCTGCAACACCTACACATAAAGAGTCCAGGTAAGCAACATCCCCTGTATTGTTGTATAAAACAACATATTGGTCTTTTGCATATTTCTTGCCGGTTGCCGGGTCCAGGCATCCTCCGTAGTACAACTCCTTGATTACTATTTGACCAGCCCTTGATGCATTTAACATCAACTCTTTATTAACAACTTCCGGGTCCCTTGGAGTTACCCGTATCTGGTCTGTTGTTCCATTGAAAATGTAGATTATCCCCCCCGATTCAGTCTCTTTGAATTCGGTGGTTGCAATATAACTACCATGTGCAACATCTATTGACGCCACACCACTTGAATTTGTCTGGCCCTGGAACATACGCCCCGTATTTGGGTCTGTAAGGCTCACTGTCAGTCCTTCCAAAGAGTAGTCATACTCCTGAGGCAATATAACCTCAATCTTTATTGTCGAGCTCAGGTTGTCATCCGAAAAATCGGCCTCCCTCAAATCCTTGAGGCATCCCGACAAAAAGAGTGGAAGTACCAAAATCAAAAATAAATATATCTTATTAGTTTTCATCACCTCTTGTTTTTAAAAAGTTAATTTCAGTTCTGCACCAAAATAAATAGGAGTATTTTTGATACCACCTGCAGCGTTTGGCCTGGACTTGTTTACCATCAAAGGTCGCGAATTGGTAAAGTTATTGGCATAGAAAGAGAGCGATGCAATATCACCCAACTCTTTTGTAACCCTTATATTTGCCATGAAATAAGGTTTGTATCCGCTTTCAAGGAAATTGAAACTATTGTCTGTCCTTAGCCTCAACACATCCAGCCTTCGTTTAAGGTCATTGTCAGATGTTGTGTGGAAATCGCTGAAAGGTCTTACTACACCCTCCCTGTCCATATATGCAATAGGGTCACGATATAGGGTCATCAGGTTGGATTTGTTGTTGTAATCGCCGTATACAGCATTGCCGTTGGAATCTTCTGAATAGACATTGCCATAGTCGTAGCCATTCCAGCTATTTGACATCCAAATACATTGAGTTGTCAAAGAGACAATCATACGAATAGAAGGAATCCTTGTAACAAAGCTGAGGTTTGTAGAAAGCCTCTCCCTTCCCGATCCGGCACTTACAGTGTTTTGGTTGTCTTTGTAAATACCAATGTACATGTTGTCCGATTGTGGATCTATAGGGTCATTGCCCCTTTTGTAACTATAAACCTCTCCGGTAGAGAAATCATTGGATGTTATGTATGCACCGCTTACAATAATGGAAGTGTTTATTGGTTTGATTGTACCGAAATCTATGTCATACTCTATTCCCCATTTATCAACAGAACCTCTGTTGTCGGGCCTTGAGTAACCTTTATATTGGTTGTAAGGTGTGTATGGCAGTTCTTGGTAAACACCGTCCTGGTCCTTGACCCAAATTGTCCCGTTTTCGTATTTAGGGGCAGCATCGGGGTCTGTAACGGTATTATAGTAATTGATTGTTTGAGGGATATACTCGCCGTTGTCGGTAAAACCATCCCTCACCTTTTCGTTGAAATATGTGAACCTGGCTTCTATCCCGGCCACATTAACATCAAAACCTACCTCAAAATTGTTTGTCCTGATTGGCTTGAGATTATATCCCAGCCTATTGTCTATCACAGATGTCTGTATAAGTGCCAGGCTCTCCCCGGTTACACTGTTCCTGTACTGGAACAAAGCATTGTCCACATATTCAGGAGCAGGGTAAAGGAAAGATATTGTAGGAAGTTTTTGCATTATACCCCATCCTCCTCTCAAGGCAATCTCTCTGAAAAGACCTGTCCTCCTGGGAGTCATTATGTTGAATTTTGCATTGAACCTTGGGTCGAATGTAGGATCGTAATCATAGCCATCCACAATCATTTTTGTAAAACGCAAACCGGCCATAAGCTCCAATGTGCTCTTGTTGCCATTAATCGGAATGGTTGCTTTCTCCTCTACAAAAGCACTCAAATCCGACACAAAAGGAATATCGCTGTATTTGCGTTCCCTGAAGTATTGGGGCATCTCCCCTTTATAATAGGTTCCGTCACCTTTGTTGCCTTTGGTATTGAACTCCACACCCGCCATTGTCTTGAACAGGGTTCCTGCAATTGATTTGTTAAGGTTGCCGGAGATTTTGGCATTCAAATAGACAGGGACCTCATTTACCCATTCATCCATTGAGTATGGTTGCGGGGTAAAGTATCCCAATCCAATACCATCGGTTGTCCTGTTGGTGGTAGGCAGAGGCAAATCCTGCTTCAGTTTATATTCGTTTGTGTTTTGCTCTGCATAAGAACCGGAGATATTGTAATTCAATGTTGTAATCCATGATTTATTCAGCTGCCAGTTACCATACATGGATAGGTTGATATTATTGTTCCTGATTTTCTTATAGTCAACCTTAGACACATCCGGGTCGCTGGTAACAGAGTTCCCCAGGTGGTATCCGCTTACCCTTGCATTGAACCGCAACGGTTTGCCGGCAATTTCGTAGGTATTTGAATATGTAACACCCAAGGTGAACCTTTCAAATTGGTCCACAGGAGAGCGCCAATCTGTAAAAGAACTGGCATAATCTGCATTCACATTAAGGTTACCTTTGTCAGCTCCCAGTGCAAATCCTTTTCCAAAGGAGATTGCCTTGGTACGGGGGTCCGATTTGAACCTGATTTCATATGGGGTATATCCAGCCTTTGTCCTTACAATGATAGCTCCCGAAGTCACATCTCCGTACTCGGCAGATAGAACTCCCTTTAGCACCTCCACCGACTCAATGTTGTCGGTAGATATGGCGCGGAAGTCCATTATATCTGACTCCATTCCGGCATCGCTGGATACCTTTGATCCGTTTATAAGCAATCCTACACCCCTTAGGTTGTTTTCATTTTCGTTGATGGAACGGATTGTAATTTTGTTTTCAGAGGTCAATGTCGGGTTTTCAATTACCGCACCCGGCATCAATTGCATCACATCCGAAAGGCTGGTTGCCTGCAAGTGTTCAATAGCCCTCTTGTCCACGCGGGAAGAGGAGTTCATGCTGCTACCCGCCTTTGCGGTCACAACAACGTCGTCTAGTTTAAGGTTCTCTTCGGTGAGCTGGATCTTGAAACCAGAAACATTTTTTTGCAAAGTTACGGGGTAAGTTACTTTCTGGTAACCAAGGGAAGTCGCCTCCAATGTATATAGTCCCGGAATAATCCCGGAAATTGAAAATTTCCCTTTGTCGTCGGAAAACCCCCACAGATTAAGCTCTTTAATCAATACATGTGCGTAGGCTATGGGCTCCTGCGAATCACGGAGAACTACCATGCCTTCCAGTGTTACCCTCTCCTGTGCTTTTGCAACGGAGATGTTTGGTATTGCCCATACAGACAATAACAACAGTACCAATAATTTTTTCACAGTTAGGTTAGTTTGGTTAATAAATAGTTATGTTTATGTTAGTTGTTTTAAACCAATCCTTTCAATCCAGCATATTTTAATGCTCTCCAAACCTCTCGATTTTGCAAATATACAAAAAATCCTTATTGGCATTGACTTTCCGCAATTTTTATGAATCTTTTAAATTTTAAGTGCAACCCTCAATAAATCAAAAGGTAATTATTTTAATTTGCAATAATTTCAATATAAATAGTCATTTTTTTCTAAATTAAAATTTCAAATTCTCTATATTTGGCGCGATTTACAACATTATTATTATATTTGCGTAGGATTTAAAAGAGTCCCGTGTCTTATAGTATGTGTTAGAGAAAATTCTTACAAATTATAATTATTGAACAATGAAAAACTTTAAGAAAAATTGGTTACGCCACTTGATTCAGTGGGGAACAATTATTACCATTGTCATTATCCTGACAAAGATCTTTGGCAACGAAAGTGCCGACCCGGAGGCGTACTGCCCATTCGGAGGCATTCAAACATTTGCCACCTACCTTGTTGCCGGATCCATGGCTTGCAGCATGACTGCCACTCAAATCATGATGGGAGTTGTCCTTGCTTTGGGAGTTATTTTCCTGAGCAAACTGTTTTGCGGTTACCTCTGCCCCCTTGGTTGGGCTACCGAATACCTTGCAAAACTTCGTAGAAAGCTGAATATCAAGGAAATTGTAATCAGGAGCGGTTCCATTGCAGACAGGGCTTTAAGGTCCTTCAAATACATTTTGCTATTCTGGATCTTTTACATGACTGTAAACGATTCAGAGCTTTTCTGCAAAAACTTTGACCCATATTACGCGTTTGGCACTGGTTTTCAGGGCGAACTTACAATGTGGATGGCAATAATTTCCATAGCCGTATTTTTCTTGGGCAACTTCTTTGTAAAGATGTTCTGGTGCAAATATTTGTGCCCGCTGGGAGCACTCAGCAACATCTTCAAGTTTGCAATCACATTTGTAGTGCTTGTTGCTGTTTACGCTGCAATCGACTTGGCTGGTCTGTCACTTTCATGGGTTTACCTTTTAGCTGCCACTACAATCCTTGGATGGTTGTGGGAAATCATTTATTTGGAGTCCAAAGTATTCCCTGCACTCAAAGTTGTACGTTCTTCAGAAAAATGTAACGACTGTGGTCTTTGTGCAAAAAAATGCCCTTACGGCATCAACGTAGACAAAGTAGGTTCTGTAAAACATATAGATTGTAACCTTTGCGGAGAGTGTGTCGCAAGTTGTAACCAAGATGCACTTACATTCGGAGGCAAGAAAAGTTTCCGTTGGGTACCTGCAATTATGACTGTGGTACTGTTCTTTGTTGCCCTATACCTTGGTTCTACCATGGAACTTGCAACAATAGATGTGAAATGGGGAGACGAGGCTCAACAAGAAAACCTGGAAATGGTTAAAATTGAAGGTTTGCGTTCTGTATCCTGCTACGGCAGTTCCATGGCATTCAAAGCCAAGCTGGAAAAAGTACCGGGAGTTTACCGTGTTGCAACATTTGTGAAAAACTCATATGCGAATGTCTATTACAACCCTTCAGAAGTAACAGAAGAGAAGATACGTGAAGAAATATATGTTCCGTCCAAATTCAAGATCAACACCCCTCCGGCAGATGTGAATCAAATCAAGGTAATCACAATTTACACAGAGAAGATGTATGACAGGATGGACCCTAACTACCTGGGTATGCAGCTTCGCAACAGCGGCAAAGCCTACTACGGTCTTGAAACCGAATATAGCTGTCCACTCACAGTAAGGCTTTACATGGACATGAACGAGCCTGTGGACGAAGATTTCCTGGAAAGCATGGTAGAACTTAAGGAGTTGGATATGCCTGTACATGGTGGCGGAGTCCGCAAAATTGAAGTTGATTACGAATTCATTGGTCTGGCAGAGGGTTCCGATACTGTCTCAAGGATAGAATTCCTGAGACGCCAGTTCTCTAACTTCTCTGTCAATTTCAAATCCAACCAAGAAAAATGGGCAGGACAAAACGAAGCTATCTACGAAATCATATACCCTGGTTTGGACAAACCGCTTATCTCCAGGAACCTTCCATATTTGTCCAACCACCTTTCCCAGATAGACGGATTCCTTTCTATAAATACCATGGTAAACGACAACCAAGATTATTGCATACAAATTACCTACTCCAAGGATGCTTTGGACGAGGATAAGATTTGGGAAGCAATAACAAGGGCCAAATGGAATATAAAAGACAGGGAAGGAGTAGTATCGGAAGTTGACGCTAAACTTTCTTTCGAAGAAAAAGGCAAGACCCTATAAACAAACAAATAAACTAACCCTAAGGAACCCACACCAAAAATGTGGGTTCTCTGCTTAAAACAAACGTAATGAAAAGACTTATACAAACAACGCTGTTGCTGCTAATGCTGGCGGTTGTCTATCCTATGCAAGCCGATGAAGGAATGTGGCTTATAAACTTGCTGGATAAGAACCTTGCAGGCAAAATGAAAAAAGCAGGACTCAAACTGGACACAAAAGTTATTTACGACCAAAACTCACCCTCAATAAGTGACGCCGTTGTCGCCCTGGACTTTGGATGTACCGGAAGCATGATTTCAAAAGAGGGGCTTTTGATAACCAACCACCACTGTGCATATGGAGATATCCACTCATTGAGTACCCCCGAGCACAACTACCTGGAAGATGGTTTTTGGGCAATGAACCGCGAACAGGAGATGCCTATCAACGGCAAATCCGTTTTTTTCCTGCGGAAAGTGACCGATGTTACAGAAGAGGTAAAGCAGGTTGTTGACTCATTGAGAAAATCTGGAGCCATGGGCGGGATGCGCAAAGTATCCAGCGTTATGGAAAAAGCATATAACGCAAAAAGTGGCATGGAAACCATGCTCATGTCCATGTACAAAGGATCTGTCTATTACATGTTCTTCTACGAAGTTTACACAGATATCCGTTTGGTTGGAGCGCCCCCCGTTTCAATTGCAGCATATGGTGGTGACACCGACAACTGGGAGTGGCCACAACACAAAGGTGATTTTGCACTCTACAGGGTCTATGCCGACAAAAACGGCAAACCAGCCAAATATTCAAAGGAGAATGTCCCTTTGGAACCTGTGAAAGTACTGGATATCTCTACCAAAGGTGTAAAAGAGGGTGACTATACAATGGTAATAGGATTCCCCGGCAGGACAGACAGATACAGCTCTTCATTTGGAGTGAACCAAAAGGAAAAGGTAACCAACCCTGTCTCAGTGAAACTTCGTGAAAACAAGCTCCGTATAATGAACAACTTCATGGAACAAGATCCAAAGACAAGGCTTGTTTATGCCGACCATTATTTTGGAATCAGCAACGTGCAGGAGTTGCAGGCAGGTGAAATTTACAACTTCCGCAGGTTCAATGTTGTGGATATCAAAAAAGAAGAAGAGAAAGAACTACAGCAATGGATAGATGCCAACCCCGACAGGAAAGCCAAATATGGCAACCTTTTGCAAAGGATGGAAGAGAATTACAAGGCTGTAGAAGATATAACCAAATACAAAAAATATTACCAGGAAACCGTTGTTGCCGGACAAGGATTCATATATGTAGGTAACCGCACCAACACCCTTCGCAACGTGAAAGAGAGGGATGGCAAAGACACCCTGTACCCCGGGACACGTGAACACGATTTTTTCACAAACAACGTTATCAAAGGCCATGAAGGAATGGTTGTTGAAGTTGAAAAAGAGCTCATGAAGTACCAAATAAGGGAATTCCTTGCTAATGTACCAAACGAATTTTGGGGTGATTACATCACATGGCTCAACAAGGAATTCAATGGCAATGAAAACAAAATCACCGAATATATCTTTGAAAACTCAGTATTGCTTGACCTTGGGAAATTCAAGAAAATCTCTTCCAAACCTCAAGCCATGGATTTGTACATTAATGACCCAGCCTCTATGCTTGCCAGGTCTGCAAAAGTAACCGAATTCAACCAAGAAGCCGGCGAACTTATGGAAGGACCAAGCCTGTATGCAATGGAAACCCAGTTTACCAGGGCAATGTACCAAATGAGAAAAGAGAAAGGCATTGTACAATACCCCGATGCAAACTCCACAATGAGAATCACATACGGCACTGTTGGCCCTATCAGCCCTTCTGACGGTATCCACTACAGTGCACAAAGCACAACCCAAGGATTCCTGGACAAATATAACCCCGATGACTATGAATTCAATATCAAGCCTGAGGTACTAAGCCTCATAAAATCGAAAGATTGGGGCCGTTGGGCAGATAAAGGAACAATGTATGTCAATTTCCTTTCAAATAACGACATCACTGGAGGCAACTCGGGAAGCCCTGTCCTCAATGCAAAAGGTGAGATTGTTGGACTTGCATTCGATGGCAACAAAGAGTCTCTGGCAGGCGATGCCTATTTCCATCCGGAGATGAACAAATGCGTGAACGTGGATATCCGCTACGTACTTTGGGTGATTGACAAATATGCAAAAGCCCATCATCTTTTGAACGAGATGCAACTGACAGGTAATTAACAACCAATAGAACCCAAAATGAAAACAACAAAATATATTTTCACACTGCTTGCAATCATCTGCCTTATCCCTGGAGTTATGCGGGGACAAGGCGATTACGCAGGCAAACCAATCCCGGCCGACACAAACTTCAAAATAGGCAAACTGGAAAACGGACTCACTTATTATATTAGGGAAGCTAAAAACCCCGAAGGACATGCAGAGTTTTTTATCGTGCACAATGTAGGTTCCCTTCAAGAGTTAGACAACCAGAGAGGCCTCGCCCATTTTTTGGAGCATATGGCATTCAACGGCACCCAGAATTTCCCCGACAAGCAATTGCTAAACTATTTTGGAAGCATTGGAGTTAAATTCGGGGCAAATATCAACGCATACACATCCATGGACAGGACTGTTTACAACATCTCTGCAGTACCTGTAAAACTAAGGAGTTCCATCATAGACTCTGCGTTGCTTGCACTCCACGATTGGTCACATTACATCTCATGTGAACAGGAAGAGATAGACAAAGAAAGAGGAGTTGTAAGGGAAGAGTGGAGACGCGGAGACGATGCCCGTACCCGGATGATGAAAGGTATAAACAGGTACATGCAAACCGGGTCCCGTTTTGCCCAAAGGGATGTTATTGGCCTTATGTCTGTAATTGACAACTTTACACGTGAAGACCTGATTGACTACTATCACAAATGGTACAGGCCGGACCTGCAAGCTGTTATTGTAGTAGGAGATATTGATACCGACGATATTGAAAAACGCATCAAAGAGAGGTTCTCTACAATTCCGGCAGTCAATAACGGGGCTGTAAGGGAAACCTACCAGGTACCCGAAAACAAAAAACCTATCGTTGGTTTTTTCACCGACCCGGAATCAAAAGCTGTTTCGGTGCGTATGATTGTGAAGATCCCCAACCTTACACCAGAAGAAAAGGCCAGCCAACTTGGTGTTTACGAAGAGGTCATCTCCACTATATTCCTGGAGATGCTAAAAGAGAGGGTTGCAGTGGCAGCAAACGACCCGGCAGCAGAGTTCAGGACACTTATCCCGGTATTCGGAGCAATCAACTATGCAGCAAAAACATTTACAATAACAGCCCTGCCTAAAAATCCAAAAAACACCTTTGGAGCATTGAAAGGAATAGTAGAAGAGACCGAAAGGCTCATCCAATACGGGTTTGAACCAGAAGAACTGGAAAAGGCCAAGGAGTCGGCACTAAGGGTTATAAACGCAAATTTCCGCAGGAGTGCAAAACCAAAAAATGAAGATTATGTATCTGCCGCTGTTGAGCACTTCACCCGCTCACAACCGTTGACAAACCATTCCGAGCATCACAAACTTTCTAAAGAAATTTTAGCAAATATCACACTTGAAGATGCCAATAGAAGCATCTCCAAGTATTTGAGCGACAATAACCGGGTCATTGTATTTGCCGTACCGGAGAGTGACAAAGAGCATCTTCCAACCGAAGATCAAGTATTATCCATGATGGACCAGGTAGCATCCAGCGAACTTGACAGGTATGTTCCGGTAAAGGAAAAAGAGTTTGAAATGCCAACCACAGCGGAAGGCAGTACTCCTGATAAATTCCGTGAAGTAACTTCCAATACCTACAAGATAGAATACGAAAAACAATTGGATTCTGCATACGAATGGATATTCCCCAACGGGACCAAGGTAATTTTCAAAGAACAACAAGGAAAGGAAAATGTAGTAAGAATGAGAGCTTTCCGTAATGGTGGCTATTCCATGGACATTCCAACCCAAGATCTCAAACTGTTACAAAACTTCATTCCTAACCTTACAGTCAATGGTTTCAACCGCAACGAACTAACCAAATGGAGTGCCCAAAATAAAGTTTCAGTAAAACCATCAATAGGATACAGGCACTCAGAACTATCCGGGACATTCAACACAAAAGAGGCCGGTAAATTTTTTGCTTTGCTTTACTGTTACTTTAACAATGTAACCGTAGATGAAAAAGATGTGGAAAGACACCAGGACAGGATGCTCAGGAATATCAAAGCCGGAAATTCCCAATCCAATATTTTCAAAGACTCTGTTGCCGCGTTGAAATATTCACGCAACCCTATGAAGTACAATTTTGACAAAGAGTTTGCAAATGAGTTGACACCGGCACAAATCTCCGGATTGTACAACAAAGTCATAGCCAATCCTTATGGATATACCTTTGTATTTACCGGACCTATTGATGTAGAAACATTAAAACAATTGACATCCAAATATATCTCTACACTAAAAGGCTCAAAAGGGAAAAAACAGAAACAGATCTGGAAAGAACCAACATTACAGACTGGCGAAGTTTCCCTCCGTTACCTGGCACCAGGCATGCTCAGCACAAAAGCCAGCGTAAACAGGATTTACCACGGGAAGGCCCAATACACAACAAAAAACAGCCTGCTTTCCAAATTCATCACCTATATCTTAAGGGACAGGTACATGAAATCCATTCGTGAAGAGAAGGGGGGCACCTATTATGTGGGGGTAACATCGGAGTTGATAAAACAACCAACACCTGTGATTTCATACTCAATTGACTTTGACACCGATCCTGCTTTGGTAGATGAGCTTTTGGAGATTGTACAATTGGAAATTGACGATTTTGTGAAAAACGGCCCCAAAGAGAGTGAAATAAACGCAATAAACCTTTATTTGCAAAAGGTTTACCAATCCAGGGAAACATCAGTAGATTGGCTCTCCATTATAACCAACACACTCCAACAACAAGAAAACATAACCCTGGCAGAAGAAGATTACCTAAACAAAATCACGGCAAAAGAGATCCATGATTTGGCAAAGAGCATCTTCACTAACGGGAATCGGATGACATTTGTTTTTGAACCCGAAAAGGAGTAAAAACACGTGACAAGAAAACAATAGAAAGTGTTATTACAATAACCACAAAACCAGGCTCTGCATACTGGACCTCAAAGGCCCATACCAATTGCAGGAGAGCCAGGAAAACCAGGGAGATTGCACTCAGCAATCTCTCTGTTTTTTTAAGCCCCTTTACCGAAGCATAAACTACTGCCAGGAAAAAGGGATTACACCACAAAAGGTTCAAGTTCATATAAAGCTCCTTGTGTTCTGTTACCAAAATAATAAAGGATAGCACAATACCCAAAATGGATACCAGTACCAAATAGATATTGGAAAAGATTATACCAAACCTCTTTTTGAACAAACCAACCAATACCATAAGCAGCAAAACAACAAACACAAAGAGAGGAGAAATTGCATAATCCGGTAAATCCCGCCTTTCTTTGTAGCTATTCCCTGCTTTATATAAATAATGATCTTTGGAAACCATAGACTTACCCCCATTTTGCAAAACAGATATGCCACTGTAAAGGTTATCCGGCAAAAACATGCTCTGGTACACACTAATCTCCTTATCCAAACCGGAACCTAATATAAGGTTAATCCCGAATTTTGGCCAGCCAGATATATATCCGTTTATCAGCTCCCTGTCGGTCACTCCGGCCATAGAATTTTTAAAAGAGCTTTCTGCTCCCTCTACCAAAGGGAAAATAATATCCCTCAACTCAGAAGTACAATTTTTGTACAAAAAACTGTACAAGTAATATCTGTTGGCAGGCAAATACAAGAACTCCAAGCGATCTACCAAACGGGCCGTCTGCATGCTGTCAAGGTCCAGCACCTGCTCCTTGACCCATCTCTCTTCCCATTTGTATTGAGCAATGAAATCGTCCATATACTGTATACCCAGCATATATTCCAGCTTACCCCTCATGAACTTCCAATAGAAAGCAGGAGTATTGAAATTGAACAACCCAAAATTGAAAACCAGGTCTTTCCCCTCGTTAGGGTAATACAACCTGAGTGCACTATGTCCGAATGTAGAGTACAACTCATTACCAGAACCACAAGTAAGCAAAGATACAACCGGTTTGCCGGCAGCCTTTGATGTGTTTGCAAACAACGCAACCAAAAACAGAATCAAAACAGCCCTTTTCATCTCATGAAATGTAAATAAACGCATCATTTACCCGGTCTCCAACGGGTAAGCAGAGATTGAGTCTTAGGAAAAATCCCCCGCTGCCTGGTCCTGATATCTTCGGTAACATAAAACACTCCCCTATCGAACTCTGTGAATATCTTGTCTACCTTTTTGAGCATCTTCCTCCCAACCACAGTCTCGATTATATCTATCTCTCCCAACGAACCAGTGCCATGTATAAGGGTAGCCCCGAAATCCTGTTTGTTAAGTATGGACACCAACTCTTTGCCATTCTTTTTTGTATACACCCTGCACAACAATATTCCAAAAGCTATACGCTGCTCAATTAGTATGCCCACGAAATTCCCTGCAGCATACCCCCCTGCATAAGAGATATATGCAGTCATGTCATTGGCTCTTGAAAAAATTTCCGAAATCACCACAATCCAAATGAACACCTCAAAGAATCCAATGACAGGAGCAAGGTATTTCTCCCCTTTGGAAACAAAAATAATCCTTAAAGTGCCCAATGAGACATCCACAATCCTGCCAATAAAAATTACCAAAGGAAGCATCCACGTGTAAGTATCCAAAAAATCAAACATTATAAATCATTTAAAATTCCCTTCAAATATAAACAAAAACATGCGTGGCAAAAAAGGGCCTTAACCATTATGGGAAATTGACACCAGTTTACCAATATCCTTTACAACCACTTTTTTCCCCGAAATTTCCAATATACCATCCCTGTTAAGCTCCGATAATGTATTTATCACACTCTCCTTGGAATAGCCCAATGCATCTGCCATTTCTGCCCTGCTAAAAGGAAGGGTGAAACTCAGGGAACCATATATTTCATGAATATCCAGTAAGATAGTTGCAATGGCTCCATAAACATTTTTATGACTCATATTTATAAGGTTATGGACAACCCCGTTGGTGAGTTCCGACATAAGTTTCACAACGTAAACGGCAAAACGGCCATTTTCATTTATCAGCTTTTCCAATACATCACGGCCCATCAAAAACACGCTGCATGGAGTCACTGCAACTGCAGAAAAATCCAGCTTCTTGTTTACAAACGAACACATTATTCCAATGAAATTACCTTCATTCACAATCTTGAAGGTGGTTACCTTGCCCCTGTTCTCTACATTAAGTTTCACAACCCCGTGTTCCAGGAACAGAATGTGGGACGCAGCAAAACCCTGTTTGACAATTGTTTCCCCAGGCTTGTAAGTAACATGTGAAGAGTTGGCCAAAAGAGACTCCTGCTCCAAACTTGTCAGCAACCCGAACCACTCAGTACCGGACACCGGTACCGGCTGGGTGTCATATCCTTCTATAATCATTTTTCTAATTTGATAATCAATAAATGCAATATTACATCTTTTTTGATTAAAAACTGCATCCCATGTACATCAATATTGCACCATGCGCAACAATAAATTAACATGCAGAGTTCCTATTTTTGCATAAACCATAAATAAAATAAAAATGGCAGATTCAAGATTCAGGGTAAAAGCCCACAGTGAAAACGCAACCAAAACAGTTGTTACCGCAAGGAATTTCAAAATAATCGTAGACGAACCCGAAGAATTGGGCGGAGCAGATGCAGGAGCAAATCCGGTAGAATACGTATTGGCTGCCTTTGCAGGATGCCTTAATGTAATGGCCCATGTTATTGCAAAGGAGATGAACTTTGAACTTAGGGGAGTGGAAATTGACCTCCATGGTGACCTCAACCCAGAAAAATTATTTGGAATGAGCACAGAGGACAGAGCAGGATACAAACATATTACAGTCAGGATTAAACCAGATTGCGACGCCGACAAAGCCACGCTTGAAAAATGGCTGGAAGCAATAGAATCACGCTGTCCTGTAAGTGACAACCTGCAAAACCCCACACCGGTAAATATTGAGTTGAAAAAATAGCTCTACTAACCAAAACTATTCCAACACATTAACGAAAGCCTCTCCAAGATGGTCCACGATATCGCCGGCCACAAGGGAGGCTTCTCCTTTTTGAGCAGAAGCCAAATCTCCCGCCATGCTGTGAATATACACCCCGGCAATGGCGCTTTGCTCTGCATCATAACCCTGGGTCAACAATCCTAAAATTACGCCCCCCAACACATCTCCACTCCCGGCCGTAGCCATACCCGGATTTCCCAACGGATTGAACCATAAAGACCCCCCTGGAGTGGATATGGATGTGTTTGCTCCTTTAAGCACAATAGTAACTTTATGTTCCCTGGAAAACTCCATTTGCATCATAGCACCATCCCTGGTATCGGAATAATCCCCGGCAATACGGGCAAACTCCTTGGGATGAGGAGTCAGTATAGAATTCTCGGGAACCAGTTTGAGCAACTCCTTATGTGAAGAAATTATATTTATTGCATCGGCATCCAAAACCATTGGCTTGTCACATTTGGAAAGTATCTCTTCCAGCGCTGCAACAGTCTCCGGTGCTTTACCTATGCCCGGCCCAACTGCAACAGCTTTGTATTTTACCAATTCGTTTCCGTATGAATCTATACCTATGCTATGTACATCATTGCCAAAGCAAGATGTGAAAATATTGTCAGACTCATCTATTGTGCAAATAGCCTCTGGAACAGAAACCTGCATTATATTGTAAAGCCGTCCCGGCACATGGACAGTGAGCAAACCCAACCCCGAACGTAAAGCTGCCCTCGAAGCCAGTATCGCTGAGCCACCCATCCCAAAGGAACCCGCAACCAACAACCCGTGCCCGTAATCTCCTTTGTGAGAAAACTTTTTCCTCTTCTTTAGAATCGATTTGACAACTGAATTGTCTACCATGTTAAATGGGGTTTCCAGACTCTGCTTAATCTCAAGGTCCAACCCAATATCCATGACATGCCATTCACCCACATACTTGTGGTTTTCTTTGAAAAACAGACACAACTTGGGAAACTCAAGGGTTAATGTATAAGTTGCATGTATTATGGAACCATTGACAAATTCACTTTTTTTCTCGGCAAGTATACCGGCCGGCAAGTCTATGGAAACAACAGTTGCCCCGGACAAATTCACAGCATCTATCACATCTGCCACCAACCCGGTCACTGCCCGGTTCACCCCGGTTCCGAATATACCGTCAATAACTATGTCCCCACTTTCCAAAACCGGTATATCCTGCACAGAATTAATTTCCCTCACGTAAACAGTTCCAAAGATATAGAGCTCCTCTACAAGTTGTTTACGGGTCATAGACCACCTCTTCTTGTTAGGGCTCAACAAAAAAAGGTCGCAAGTTATATTCTTGCCACCCAACAAAGCCGCCAGGGCAATTGCATCATTCCCGTTGTTACCCTCACCTGCAAATATCTTTACCTTTTTGTTTTTGAAAGAGATATTCAGGTTGAGCCAATCCCTCAAAACCTTTGCAACACGGCTAACCAAATCATAATCACTAATGGATTGGCATTTGAGGGTAGCCTTGTCTATCAATGATATTTGTTCAGATGTGAAAATCTTCATCCCGTCAGCTCACTTTTCCCAAATAAGAAGAGACAATACCCAACAACCTGTCCCTGTTTACAGGCTTGGTCACATATTCTGTACAACCAGCCTCAAGGGCCCTTTCCCTGTCACCCTCCAGCGCAAAAGCCGTCAAAGCAATCACCGGAATGTTCCCGTTAAGTTTCCTGATCTCTTTTGTGGCACAATAACCATCCATAACAGGCATCTTGATATCCATCAGGACAAGGTCAATATCATCTCTGGAACGGAATATATCCAAAGCCTCTGCGCCGTTGAGAGCATGGTAAACATTGACATTGGCCTTTCGGAACACTATTTTCACAAATTCTGCATTTGCAAAATCATCCTCTGCCAGCAATAACTTATACTCCATATCCAAATATTTTATACCCTTTTAACAAACAGCACCAATACTTGTTTATAAAAAGAGTCATGTCGCACGCAATTTATAAAAAAAAACAACACAAAATGAATTCTGTTAAAAAAACAATAATATACGACAGGGTTTGTATCATGTGTAGCTCCATCATTGCTTTCCTGATGGAAAAAGACCCAAAGGACCAGTTTGAATATCAGGGTAGTGCGCAGGATTATATAGAATACATAAAAGATCAAAAACATTATATCCGTTCCCGTGCAGTACTAGAAATACTCAAAGACCTTGGATATCCCTGGAAGTTGTTATACATATTTGTGATAGTCCCCCCGTTTATAAGGGATTTCATATACAATGCCGTGGCCAGGAACAGGAATAAATTTTTCTAAAACAAACTTCAAAATGGAAGAAAAGATACTATATCACCTCCGCAAAGATTACTCAAAAATATCACTGGATACAGAACATCTGAACAAAGATCCTTTTGTCCAGTTTGGGGAGTGGTTTGACAACGCCTTGTCCCAAGAGAGTCAAGAGGCCAATGCAATGATACTCTCTACCAGCAACATCTCGGGCAAACCCTCTTCCAGGGTAGTCTTGCTCAAAAGTTTTTCCAAACAAGGATTCGTTTTTTTCACAAACTACAACAGTAAAAAAGGAAAGGATATAGAGGAGAATCCAAATGTATCCGTTCTCTTTTTCTGGCCCTCTGCAATGAGACAGATACGAATAGAGGGCTTCGCAAAAAAGACAAGCCAAAAGATATCGGAAAACTATTTTTACAGCCGGCCAAGGGAAAGCCAGGCATCCTCTGCCCTGTCCATGCAGAGTGCCCCTTTGGAGCAAAGGGAAAGCTTTGATAATTCTGTGAAAACGCTTGCCGGCAACCCGGGAAAAATAATTAAGCCCAAGCATTGGGGAGGATACAACATAACACCCCGGACATTTGAATTTTGGCAAGGCAGAATTGGCCGGAGCCACGACAGGTTCCTGTACACGCAAGAAAACGGAATTTGGAAAATAACACCTCTCTACCCCTAACGGCCCGATATTGCAGCTCCAATTGCTGTGGCAAACTCTGCATCGGCCGGGTATTCGAAATTGATACCGTAAAGCCCCGAAATTCCTTCAAGGACCTTTCTTCCAATCAAGTTCTTACTCCCGTTGCCGGTAATCAAAACAGTATCTGTTTTCCTGCTCTTTGCAGCAAACACAGAAATCATCCCTATTACCTGGAACACCATGTTTATAATGCCAAGGGCAAAATCTTCCCTTTTTGCACTATCCAGCATCTTCCCAAAATTAGCAGCAGTAGATTTCTTGTCCAGGAAACTAATATCGGAGTGGGAAATATCTTCTATCAATAAATCCACTTTTGTCAAATCGCCATCTTGGGCAAGCTCCAGGATATGTTCAAAAGTCGTGGAATTTACAAGCTCTTTGGAAAGGCCGGTAATTGTGCCTCCGCCAATGCCTGTACCACCCAAATGAGTTATTTTGTCACGTTTTGCCTCTATTATGGAGGTGCCTGTACCTATGTTGGAAATAACCACACAGTCACGACCCGACAAATACATGCCCCCTAGTCCTATGGCAGTGATTTCGTCTATCTTGGAAGTTGGAATCCCGAATATCCCTTTATTTATACTTACAGCTCCGGCTCCTGTGACAATGATCTTCTCTACATCCTTGATGTCGGCATTACTCTCTGTGAGCATCTTGCCAAGCGCCCCCGTTGCAGAGGTTATGGCATCGAATGCCTTTGTCTTTATTGTTTTAACAACCACTCCCCCATCCACGGCCACAGCCTTGGTTGTTGTACTTCCTATATCAATCCCGATAATCATATCAACTTCTTTAGAAACAGAGTCACGAAGTTATTAAGAAAACGGGAGACATAAACATTTACAGTAAATTTTTGTTAACTTTAGAAAAAGAGTTTACATAAAATATTAGAATTCATGAAAAGATTACTCATTATCATTTTATCGGGGTCACTTATTCTTAGTGGATGTGGCACCATGAGCAACACAGGCAAAGGAACAATCATAGGGGCAGGTGGCGGAGCTGTCCTTGGTGCAGCTGTCGGAGCCATCGCAGGACAAGGCAAAGGAGCAGCAATAGGTGCAGCTGTGGGAGCAGCTGTAGGAGCAGGAACCGGCGCAATCATAGGCAACAGGATGGACAAACAAAGAGCCGAATTAGAGAAAATTGAAGGAGCTAAAGTAGACACATTGCTGGACATCAACGGTCTTAAAGCACTTAAAGTAACTTTTGCAGAGGGCATTTTATTTGAAACCAGCAAAAGCGAACTCAACACAAACTCCAGGACCGCACTGGACAAATTTGCAGAATCTCTGCGCAATAATCCAGACACCGATGTTGTTATCCACGGACATACAGACAACACCGGCTCCAGGGAACTCAACCAAAGGTTATCGGAACAAAGAGCTTCCAGTGTCAAGAACTACATAGTTGGCAAAGGAATAGAGTTAGGCCGCATAACTACGGAAGGACTGGCATTTGACCAGCCTGTTGCAGACAATGCTACAGCAGCCGGAAGGGCACAAAACCGAAGGGTAGAAGTTTACATCTCTGCAAATGAAGAGATGATTGAAAAAGCAGAAAGCGGCAACCTGGAATAATTTATTTATATCCAAACCAACCCCGCCAGGCTGCTGGCGGGGTTTTTCTTGCCATATTATTGCCACTTTTTTCTATTTTTGTACTAACCTAACACAATAAACAGAATATCATGGCTTTGCTCAAGACAATCTCCAAATTATCTTTGATTGCAACACTCCTTTCAATCCCCTGCCAAAACGCTAACGCACAAACAACAGGCAGTGACATTGCAAACGCTTCCAAAATCACAGGGCAAATCCATCACGACGGCAAACTGACAGAACATGACTGGCTAAGAGCACCAAAGATATCCGGGCTCAAACAAAGGGAACCCGCAGAAGGGGCCCATGCTACAGAAAAAACCGAAATTGCCATACTTTACGATACCCACAACATCTACTTTGGCATATGGTGTTACGACTCCAACATGGCAGCCATAACGGCAAAACAGATGAAAAGGGATTTTTCATGGGGCAGCGACGACAACATAGAGATAATGATAAGCCCTTTCAACGACAACAGGAACGGCTACTCATTCATAACCAACCCCAACGGAGCCATGGCAGACAGCTGGCTGGGAGGTGACGGTGGAAGCTACAACACAGACTGGAACGGGGTCTGGGATGTAAAAGTCACCACAGACAACAAAGGATGGTACGTAGAGATGGTCATCCCATTCTCTACTCTAAAATTCAAGAAAGAGCAAGAACAGGTATGGTCATTTAACATAGAGAGGAACATCCGGCGCAAAAACGAACAGGTGACATGGCAAGGCTGGTCCCGTCAATACGAGATTAGCAACATAACCCAAAGTGGAAAGATACACGGCCTTGAAAACATCCGACAAAAAGAGAAATTAGAAGTACTCCCATACATCACTACAGGAATAGAATTCCAAAACGGCCAAGACAACAGCCAACTTAAAATAGGAGGAGAACTCAATTACGATATCTCCCCCACAATGAAACTGAACTTTACAATCAACACAGATTTTGCCCAGGTAGAATCGGACAGGCAAGAGGTGAACCTCTCCAGGTTTTCCATATACTATCCAGAAAAAAGGCAGTTCTTTTTGGAAGGGCGCAGCTATTTTGACATGAGTGTCTCCGGAGCAAGGCTATTTTACAGCCGCAGGATCGGAATAGAAGATGGAGATGTGGTCCCTGTTCTGGGTGGTGGCCGCCTTTTTGGCAAAGTAAACAAAACCAGCATAGGGATACTCAACCTTCAGACCGGCTCCCTCTCAGGAACGGCAAGTTCCAACTCTTCTGTTATCAGGATAAAGCAAGACATCTTCAAAGAATCAGGCATTGGGTTCATCACAACACAAAAATTCAGCAACGGAAAATACAACGCGGTTTACGGAACAGACTTCACCTACAACACATCCAGTTTCATGGGCAACAAAAACCTCATGACAGGGTTTTCGGCAGCCATGTCCGTAGAGCAGGACAACACAGCAAACCCAACTGAAGGGAAAAATAAGGACAACGCAACTTATCATGTTTTCTTTTTCTATCCAAACGACATATGGAGCTTCAACGCCGGTTTCAATTCTATCCAGGAAAATTTCACACCAGAACTTGGATTTGTAAATCGCGATAATTTCAAAAGATTCTATTCCAGGCTCCAATTTGAGCCAAGGGTAAAAAAAGAAGGTTCAGTCATCAGGAATTTCTCATTCGAACTATACGACATAGAATATTACATAAACGACAAAACCGGCAAAGCAGAGACATTCCAGTTAGAGGCCAGGCCATTGGGCATAGATTTCCAATCGGGAGACTACATAGGCATAAGTGCAGAATATAACCAAGACAGGCCCCTGGAAGAATTTGACCTTATTGACAATGTATTGATTCCATCCGGCAAATACGACAACCTCAACTTTGGGGCAGAGTTCCACAGTTACGACGCAAGGACAATCACATTCGGGGCAGAGTACGAAACCGGCACATTCTACACTGGCAACAGGAACAACTTCTCTTCGTACATAGAACTGAGCCTCAGCAAACATGTCAACATTGGTGCAGACTGGGATCACAACACCCTGGACATGCCACAAGGAGTGTTCAAAGTAAATGAAATAGGGGGCAGGATCAACTATGCACTCAACCCTCACCTGAATTCCTCCCTGTTTGCACAGTGGAACAACCAATCAGAAGATATACTGCTAAATTACAGGATAAACTGGATTCCCAAAATTGGCAGCTTCTTCTACTTTGTTGTAAACCAAAGCATCAGTACAAAAAACAAAAAATTCAAACTAACACGCACCACAATATTGGGTAAGCTGGTGTGGCGATTCGCAATTTGAAAAAACCGATAACCAAATGGAAAAAGTATTACAATTCCTCAATAATGTTCAACAGAACAACAACCGTGAGTGGTTCAACAACAACAAAGCAGAGTACCTCAAAGCCAAAGAGACCTTTGACAACTTTGCAGAGCAACTGATTGCCGGCATAGGTCAATTTGATGCGACAATCAATAACCTCACACTAAAAGATTGTACCTACAGAATATACAAAGACACCCGGTTTTCCAAAGACAAAACCCCATACAAGACACATATGGGAGTATACATTGCACCAGGCGGTAAAAAAAGCGGGTACGCCGGTTACTACTTCCACCTGGAGGCAACAGGAAGCAACTACATAGGTTCACATCTGCTTAGCACCGGCTCATACAGACCTCAAAAGGAGGCACTCAAAAGCATAAGGGAAGAGGTAATGCTCAACGGGAAGGAATTTTTGCAAACCGTAGGTATGGCAAAAGGATTCACACTGGAAACTGGCAACTCCCTGGTAAAAGTACCAACAGGTTTCCCGTCCGATTCTCCCTATGCAGAGTATTTCAAATTAAAAGATTTCTTTTTGACAAAGAACATTGACCATAATTTCGTAAATTCACCGGAACTTCTTGCAAATACAATTGCCGAATTCAAAAAGACAATTGCATTCAAAGAGTTGCTAAACAAAGCAATCCAATATGCATATGAAAACGGAGTTTAAAAACATCAAAAAAAAGGCCCGGATATCTATTGTAGCCACGGCAATTATCCTCATTTTTGCCACCTCATGCCAAAAAGATGATAGTGAAGATCCTACATACGACGGCAAATGGGTTTACGAAAGCTCCTCACCTGTGGTAGACCAAGCCTATTTCCAGTCCTACATAGAGATATACAAAGACCGCACTTTTGTCATTTACGACAGCTCCCGTTCATTGACAATAGAGGGAGGGGACAATAAGATCTCTCCCGCCGGATTGACCATCACAGATCCCGACACAAACATAACCCACACCTTCAAGCTTCTGGGCAAAAAAGATAACCGGCTCACACTCAAAACAACATTCTTTGGCCCACAAACCACACTAGTGCTCAGGCTTTCCGGAACCTGACAAACGCAACAGCATTCAAAACAACACCAAGGCACAACATCCATCCGAGCATGGGAGCAAGATTGGCTAAAGTAGCTCCTTTGAATATCACCATCCTGGAACTCTCTATCCCGTAGTAAACAGGATTTACAAACCTTGTTGCAGCAGCCCATTGGGGCATACTGCTCAAATGGGTGAACATTGTACAGAGCATTGTCAGCAAGATCAAAACAATGGTGAGCATATAGACCGCCTGCAATTGGGTGCGGGAAAAAGCAGCTATTACATAGCCCAGGCCCAATAACGGAAAAAAGAAAACCACATTTACAATCAAATAATTGGCAAAACTTCCCTGATTTTCCAAACCATAAACCAACCTACAAAACAAGAGGCACAAAACAACTTCAAAAAGGCAAATGAAAACGAAAAAGATAAATTTGCCCAGGAAATAGACAAACCTGTCCAGCACAGTAGAGCGAAGCTGCTCTTCAAGCCCACTCTCACGCTCCCTTACTACATTCAATGTAATCAAAGCAGTGCCAACCAATGTTATCACCAGCACAATAAGTGAAATTAACGAATAATGGTTGTATCTCCTTCCTGAGTTGAACATGGTATGGAAAACAACAGGTACCTGGTTCTTCTCAAACAAAGTTTTATCGGTTACATGCAAAGCATTCAGTGCACGCCTTGGGAAAGTCCCGTCCAAAATTATCTGGAAACCGGCAGAGGACGAATAAATTATCAAGTCCAGCCTACCAGCATCCATCTGTGCCTCGGCCTCCTCAGGAACAGGAATAAAAACAACCGACTCGAAAAGCGGGTTCAAGGAAAGTTCACCAACCAGTTCAGACACCCTGTAACTGCCCTCCGAATCGCATATTGCAGCCCTGAACCTTGTGCTGCCGTCAAAAGAGAGTGGTATTATCCCCAGCAGAATCACAGGACAAGCCATCACAAGGAACAACAACACCTTGTTGCGCACAAGTTGCAAATACTCTTTGTATATGGTAGCAATCAACAACCTCATTTCCTGAAAAAATTACGTTTGAACAAGAACAATGTAACAGCAAAAACCACAACACCCTGGATTAACAACCATAAAAAACCATCGGAAACAACATCCCAAGAGGCACCCCTGAATACCAACCCTTTGTATGTCTCAATAAAAAGGCTTCCGGGCATAAACCTTGCAACCGGCAAAACCAAATGGCTCATAGATTGCAACGGGTAGATGAAGCCCGAGAAAAAAACATTGGGAACAAAAACAAAAAGCCAGCAACCAATCAACAACTCCAATTCACTCTTTACCAAAGATGCTATGAACAAACCAAAAATCATGGAATTGAGGGAGAATAAAAAGGTAAGCATAAAAAACCCTGCAACAGAAGTAAAATCAATCACCAGCCCAAACATAAACCAAGAGATTAAAAATACAGAGAGCCCATGCAACAAAGAGATTACCAAATAAGGTATTGCCTTGCCTGCAATAATCTGCCCCATAGAGGCAGGTGTGAGCAAAAGCAACTTTGCAGTGCCACTCTCCCTCTCGCGGTTGACACTCATTGCCAACATTATGGACGAAACTATAATCAAAGCTATCATAACCAAACCTGGCAAAGGCACCAGTTCACTCTTGAGCTGAGCATTGTATTTAAAGTGAAATTCAAAAGGATACCCCCCTGCAATCATGACAGAAAGTGTTTGCATAACCGCCTCCGAAAGTACCAGGTCACTCCCGTCCAAAAATAGCTGCAAAGGCTCACCCCTATCCAGATCCCTTGGAATGACCATTACAAAATCCATATTCTCCTTTACAAAAGCACCCCCAATTTGCGATAATGAGAAAAGATCACCTGCAAATTCAAACTGTTTGCTCTGGTCCAGTTCATTCACCAAGTTCCTGGAAAGAACAGATTTGCTGTTGTCCAAAACGGCAAACTCCAGGTCAAGCAACTCAAACCTTAATACATTTCCCAAAACACCAACTATTACAACCGGCAAAACCACAAGGATAAACAAGCTAAGCTTATCCCTGTACACACAAACAGCCTCTTTTTTTGCAATATCCAATACCCTCATATGTTCAAACTATTAGAGGTGTTTCAATAAATATTTGCCGGCTACAATTGTCAGATTCCATTTTGTTGTGGGAAGTAACTACAATACCACATCCCACATAAGACATATAGTTGATCCTGTCCCAAATCATTTTCCTGGTAATTGAATCTACACCCGCAGTAGGTTCGTCAAGCAACAAAACAGAAGGGTTGTTCATTATTGCTATTGAAAAAGAGAGAAGCTGCCTCCAACCCGACGTTAATTTTTCTACCCTCTTGTTTTTGAATTTCTCCAGGTTGAACTCGCTGCACACAAACCTGAATTTCTTCTCTATTATATTGCCATCCAAACCATTCACAACCCCGTAAAAAAAATAATTTTCCTTTGCTGTCAAACCCTCTATCAAAGCACAACTCTGGCTCATATATCCCAAATGCCTGCGAGCCAGGCCAGGCCGTGGAGCAAACCCATGACCCATAACCTGCACACTACCCTCAAAAGGAACCAGTAATCCACACAATATTTTCAAAAGGGTAGTCTTACCTGCCCCGTTTGAACCGGTCACAGCCACGGTTTCCCCGCCCCTTACCTGCAAGTCCAACCCCTTTACCGCAACAAAAGATCCATACTTGTATGAAACTCCGCTGGCATTCAAAACAATGTTACCTGTTTCCATTTTGTACCTTCAAGTATTTTTCCAAAACATGAGACAAATATTCATCGTAAAAATGGTTTGACATGGCAACACCACCGGTTATATCACCTAACGATTCATATAGCAACTGATTGCCTTGGTGCAAAAACAACAATTTATCCATAAAGCCAAACTCTTCGTAATAATGAGTACTTGCAACAATTGTCATCCCGTTGTTTTTCATTTGGACCAACTCTTCCCAAATGGCATCCCTGGAACCTGAATCAAGTCCGGTTGTAGGCTCATCCAAAAAAAGCACCTTTGGAGAATGGACCATTGCACATATTATGGAAAGCTTCTGTTTCATTCCTCCCGACAAATGGCAAGCTCTCCTGTCTGCAAAACCTTTCAATGAGTTCCAAAAAGAAGAGTTTGACAAATAAGAGGTGTCAAAACCATACATACCTGCAAAGAAACTTATGTTTTCTGCCACGGTAAGGTCGGGATACAAAGAGAAACTCCCGGGAACATAACCAACAACTTTCCTAATCTCCCGGAACTCCCTTTTTGTGTCCATACCTCCAACCAACACATCACCAACATAGTCTCTGTCCAAAGTTGTAAGAATGTCAAACAAGGTAGATTTGCCGGCACCATTGGCACCCGCAACACCAACTATTGACCCCGCAGTAACATCAAATGTGAGCCCGTTCAATGCACAAACACCCTGGTAATACTTGAATAACCCAGCTACATTTATCATATCAATTGGATTATGGCACAAGCTCCCCAGGCATACCTGGCTTGATTGCCCCCATATTGTTCAAAATGACTTTTACCTTGTAATGCTGCTCCCATCTGTTTTCACGCGTCTGCACCATAGAAGGAATAAACTGAGGCCTTTCCGAAACATGAAAAACCCTTCCCCTGCAACTATCCGTCTTACCTCCGTAAATATCGTAGAACAAAGTAACCGAATCACCGGGAGAAATGGCAAAAAGATGATTCCCGGGGACCCACGCTACAAAATCCAAAGTGCCCCACCTGGAAAGCACCATAACCGGAGAGCCTTCGGCAACATATTCACCCTCCATTATATTAACCTCCAAAATCCTGGCATGGAAAGGAGCCCTTAAATAACATTTTTCAATCCTCTGCTGCACCATCTTCAATTGCGCTTCCATGGCACCAATTTGAGCCAAAACAGAACTATTCTCCTTTAAGAGGGTACTCTTTACAGCATCATGCTCTTTATTTGCCAAAGCAATGTTGTCCCTCACCCCGTCTGCCATCTTATCGCTGGCACTACCAGAGAGGACTAGTTGCTCAATTTTGGCAAGCTCCCTTTCAAGAGCCTCCCTTTTTTCCAAAATCACACTCAGCCTGGAATCAATATCAGGCAAAGAATACTCCAAAGCATCAATTGCAGAGGCAATCCTCTCCCTCTCCAAAACCAAAATGGAAGTATCCACAACAGCAACCACATCTGCCGAATCACACTCCCCCCCCTCCGATACCAACATAGATACAATTTCCCCCGAACCCCCTGCAGGAAGCATAAGCTCCCGGGCCTCAAAATTCCCGTAATAACGCAAAGCGTCATTCTCTTTGCAACCCAAAACCACTGCAAAGGCCAAAAGGGATATAAAAACACGCCTTAAAGATAAACCTGCCATCACTCCTGTACAATATTAAAACTTGTGACCAATCTGTTTTTCCTGATCCTAGCCCTGAGCAACTCCAACGAATGCCTCTCCATCTCTACCATTGCATTGGCTTCGCCGGTAAGGGCTTCTGTAACATCAGCTGCAGCCACCTCTCCCAAATTGTGGAGTTTGGTAACGACAACCCTTATATTACGGCACTTTTCTACCAACCTTTTATCGTTTTCAATTTTCCTCTCCAAAGCAACAATCTCACCCTGCACACCAGCCAAGGAAGCATTCCTTTCGATTTGTGCAGAGTTCTTTGCACTCTCCAACAACTCCATCTTGTAATCCAGCACACGTTTGAATTGTCTGTGATCCCTCCAGGCAGAGATGGGTATAACCAAAGAGAGCCCCGCAACCCCATAAACATTGGGGTTATTGTCAAAGAGATCCAATCCCGGGCGGGCATAACCGCCTGCACCAAAAATATAAGCACGTGGCCTTGCCCCGGATAGTGAAACTTTTGCAGAGAGTTCTACCTTCCTTTTTTCAATATCAAACCTTTCATAAAACGGGTCGGCAACCGTTTCCTGCACTGTCATATGCCCCGGAACCACCAAAGAATCCTCCAAACCAATATCCATCCCTGTCACAGCCGCCAATATACCCCTGAGCCTGTCATTTTCAAGAACCAGCCCCTCCATTTGAACTTCCAGCTTTTGCAGAGCCAATTCCAACTGCAAAACCTGTGTAACCAACACTTTGCCATTATCATGCAAAGCCCTTGCCTGCCCCACCCTTTCGCAATACATACCATACTGCGACTCCAAAATCTTTTTACTCTCATTGAGCAGCAGAATTTCGAAAAACAGGTCGTCCACGCTATTTTCCAACAAAACCCTGCTTTTGTATACATCGTTTTCCCCTGCCAAACGGTCCAATCCGGCCAACTCCCTTTTGTAACGGAACTCACCACCCCCGTACAGCTGCTGTTTTACAAGCACTCCTGTACGATACTGGTCTTTTGCCAAAGGAACAAAGTCAAACCCAAACTCCAAAGCACTGTTTGGATCGGGTACATCACTCTGGTAAGAGAAAACAGCAAAGGCAGAAACCTGGGGCCTTACCATCTTTTCCAGGTAAGAAACCCGGGCCTCTGCCTCGTTAGCCAAAACTTTTGTCCTATGTTCAAAACCATGCCCCTCCAGAGCCATCTCCCTGCATTTATCCAAGGTAATAACCTGTTGTGCATTGGCTTTTCCAAACAAAGCCATTACACCGGTAAGGCACAATATCCAAACATAAAACCTGAACACTTAAACAAACCAGATTTTTAGAAGTAATAGCTAAAACCAATATTAACACTTAATTGAGTGTATTTAAGGGTCATATCGTCATAACCCTCCACTTTGCCACCAGCAACTTTGGTACTGAAAGAGACAAGTGGCTCCAAAGTAAGCTTGGGCAAAATCTCAAAAGCAATCCCTGCATGGAACAATGCATCAATCACAGTTGTGGATTCGCTGTCTCCACCCTCACCCATGGAACCATTCATAAGGTTAAGACCGGCACCGGCAAAAAGCCCGTTTGTAAAATACTTGCGACCTTGTGCCCCGATTGTGATTGCAGAGAGTTTTGTCTCTTCCAGTTTGAGAGATTGCAACGCCACTGTTCCAATGAGCATCACATCGTCCATAAAGGCATAACCAGCACCTGCAGAGATCCCGAAACGGCTGATTTTTGCATCCTCGTCGGAACCATCAAATGAAACGGAGACAGAGTTGAACCCCAGGTTGGTTGCCTGGACATTGATCATCTTGGTTCCTTTTACCACTTGCTGTGCACTAATGGATCCGATTCCCAAAACCGAAACCAACACAATAACAAAAAACTTTTTCATAATCCTTAGGTTAAATTTTTGATAATTAAAATTACCTTATAAAAACATGAGAGGGAAAAAAAATAATCCACAAAAAGTAAAAGAATACAGTTTTGTACAATTTGGGTACAAATTCATTTGTTTCACACGATTCTCAGGCAAAATATATTTGGGCAAAACCCAATAAATGGATAACTTAGTAAGTAGCAAACCAGCTTATATGTTTGATATGGACAACCTATTCCAAAACCTGGAAAAAATATGCAAATCAAGGTCAAGTTGCCGCAGGTTCAAACCGGACAACATACCACAACAGGCCATTGAAAAAATCATATCCATTGCAAAACTTTCGCCCTATGCAGGTGGCAGGAAAAACTGGGACATCGTGGCAGTAACCAGTCAAGAGGTAAAACTGGCAATGGCAAAAGCCATTGAAGAAACAACATCAACCACAACACAAGGCATGGACCAGGAAGAGGCTGCATTGTTCTACAATTACAGCAATAACTTTTTATTCTTTACTCAAGCCCCGGTGCTTCTTGTCCCGTATTTCAGGATTTCCCCGGTAATGGGAGCCCTGTTGAAACAGAATGTAACCAGCCAGTTGCTTCAATGGGAAAGGGACAATTCGGTAAAATCAATATCTTGCGTGGCAATGCTGGTTTTACTTGCCGCAGAGAGTCTTGGGCTAGGCGCCTGTTACATGACAGGTCCGCTCATAGCCACAAATCAAATAGGCAAGATACTTGAACTCCCCCCCGGAAGAGAAGCCGGAGCAATAATACCAATAGGGTATCCATACAAATGACAACTAAAAGACCAAACTTAAAAAACCATAACTATGAATACAGAAACCAGACTAATTGAATTGCTGATGCCCATCCTGGGCATACCAACCCCAGACCAAATCACGCCACAAAGCGCACTGGTAAAGGACCTGGGTGCAGAGAGCATAGATTTTGTAGAGATCCTTTATGCAATTGAAACCGAACTTGGGGTCAAGATAAAAATCCAGGAAATAGCAATGACAGAATATTCTTCGCAAGGAGAGATGCAAGATGGCAAAATCACAGCAGAGATTGCAGCCAAACTTAACCAGGATTTCAAAACAGAACGCTTCAAAGAAGGGCAAACCGTAAAAGAGCTGTTTGAATCCTTTACGGTAAGGGACCTTGCCACTGTCATAGAGCGCAAGAAAAACTCCCAATAATATTATTATGAGGTTTTACCTTATAGACCGGATAGATGAACTCTGCATCGGGAAATATGCACAGGGAGTCAAATGCATCTCCATGACAGAAGATGTGTTCAACGAGCATTTCCCGGGATACCCCATTTTCCCGGGCTCGCTTATACTGGAAGGGTTGGCACAACTTTCAGGAATACTATTCGAATACTCACTTATCCATGGCGGACACCATCACAAAAGGGCAGCCCTCACATTGGTAAACAAAATGAAATACCGCAAAATCACTGTCCCGGGGGACAGGCTCATTTACAGGTGCGAAACACAAGTCTTTTACCCCGATGAATATGCAGTTGCAAAAGTATCTGCATCCAACAACGGAGAGCTTGTTGCCCACGGAGAACTTTTTTTCGGATTCATTGACATACTAAACCAAGAGTCAAAAAAGAGCTCACAGGAGTTCATGCAAATGGCACTTAAAAATACCAAAATCATATTGTAGGATGTATGGAAATCATATATAAAAGATACCTGCCCAACCAAGAGATACCTGTTTACGATCATGTTTCCCGACGCAAACTTGTAAAATACTACACCAGGGACACCATGGCGGCAGTTGTGTGCATGGGATTGCTTTTCAAAGATAAAAAACCAGCAAGTGACACCCCCTTTTACTTTTCTACCTCAGAGACCCAAATGCTGGACTATTACAAAGATGCCTGCAAGGTATTTGACCAAAACAACATTCCATTCTCATCTTTCCATTTCATAGAAAAAGCCGTTCCGGCAATATCACCCCTATCCCATTTCAAAAGCATGCGAAATATGGCACACTGCTTTATTTCAATAGAGTACGGCCTAAAAGGAGACAATGCAGCGTTGTTAGGCCCGGCCTCGGGACTATTGGTGAGTGCGCTGCTGAGTGACTACAAGGGAGAGGTAATAATTGGCGCAGCTAAACTCCATGCAGACGGCACTGCAGAGGCGGGCATGGCAAAGATCACCCCCCAGGAGGCCTCTTTGGACCCTATGCTGGATAGCAACCGGGAGGCTATAATATTCTTTAGGAAACACGGTTTAAATCAACAATAAATATGTCTGTAGTTATAACAGGAATAGGAGTACGCTCTCCTTTGGGATGTTCTGTGAAGGAGGCAATGGAAAACATACAAAAAGGAACCCGTTGTGTAGCAGAGATAGAGAACATGGACACTACCGGGTTTACCCAAAAAGCCGCTGGGGAGATCAGGAGAAAAGGGAAAGTTGTCAAAACCGAACCCTGTATAGACCGCAAGGCAAAGTTTTTGGACGAGGCAATAGGAGACCTTATTTCAGAGTTTGGTCATACCACCAAATACACCCCCGGCGAAATAGCACTCAATGTTGGCAGCGGAGTAGACTACGTAGATATTGAAACACTTTACAAAAAAAGAGAGTTCGAGTACCCCCCGGCAGAAGATATTTCTGCCCACTACAAAAGTGTGAAGCTCATAAACCAGATTGCAGCAAAATACGAAATAGAGGGTGGCACAAACATTTTCACAGCTGCCTGTGCTGCCTCTTCCCAGGCAATCGGGACATCCTACCGGATGATAAAAAAAGGTTACCGCAAAGCTGTCATTACCGGAGGGTCGGACTCCATGATCAATTACGTAAACTACATCGGGTTCCAACATTTGGGAGCAATGGCATCTGGGTTCGAAGCCCCCTATGCCTGCAAGCCATTTGACAAAAACAGGAACGGGACAATATTGGGAGAAGGAGCCATTGTACTGTTTTTGGAACACGAAAGTAAAGCCGCAAAAAAAGACATACTTGCACAAATAATAGGTTACGGCACTACAATGGACGCCTATGCTGTTACCGACCCCGACCCCGAGGCAACTTCACTTGCAAATGCAATTGAAAAGGCTTTGGAAGATGCTGCCATCACACCTGAAATGATAGATTGCGTGCATCTTCACGGGACAGCCACTCCAAAAAATGCACCCAGTGAGTATAAGGCCCTCAAACAAGTTTTCGGCAGCAAAACTGAAAGCCTGCCGGTATATTCACTCAAAGGGCAAACCGGTCACCTGATAGGGTCATGTGGTGCACTTGAAATGCTCTCTGCAATCTACTCACTGGAACACCAGGTAGTATTGCCAACAGTAAATTTCACGGAACAAGATCCCGAAGCACCTTTGTATATAATTAAAGACAAACCCCTTGAAATAAAGATTGAGTATCTCCTCAAACTCAACTCTTCGTTTGGAGGAGAAAATACCGCATTGGTACTCAAAAGATTTGTAAAATAATTTAAAATGGGAAAGATTGTCATAACCGGAGCCAGTTCAGAAATTGGCCTGGCCATAACCGAAAAGCTGGGCACCCTGGGCAAACCAATGCTGCTGCACTGCTTCAGGAACAAGACGCCATTGGAAAGGTGGAAAGGATCTGCACAAATAGTATCGAGTGACTTCACCCAGGAAAAAGAGTTGGAAAATTTCCTTGACATGCTGGAAGATACCGAAATACTTGTGTATGCCTCTGCCCGTACCGATGCAGGGCTCATACCGCAAATAGACCCCCGGTCGCTGGACAGCTCCATTAAAGTGAATATACTGGCCTACACAAAAATATGCCAGAAGATAATCCCTCAAATGTGCATCAAGAGAAAAGGGATCATAGTAGGGATATCATCGGTAGCAGCCAGCAAGGTATACCGGGGTCAAGGTGTCTATTCGGGGAGCAAAGCCTATATGGAAGCATTTTCAAAAGCGATTGCTGCAGAATACGGCAAAAAGGGAATAAGAAGCAATTGTGTGGCACCGGGAAGCATAGAGGCCGGAGCACTCAAGAAACTTGCCTTTTTTGACAAACAAGACCTTATACAGTTGAACCCTGCAGGCAGGACAGGTACCCCCCAAGAGGTTGCAGAGGCAGTGTACTTCTTGTGCACAGAGAGTTCTTCATTTGTAAACGGTACTGTACTCAGGGTAGACGGCGGACACTGGCTGGGAGTCTGAGATCTTCAATTTTGCAAGGCAACCCATGACCACTGTAAACCATCGTGAATGGTGGCAAAACCAATATCTTTTCTCTAATCACCTTTATAAGGGAGGCAAAACCATCGTTGGAAAACCCCAAAGTACAATTGTAAATTGTATCCCCGGCAAACAACAAATCGGCATCTGGCAGGTAGAGGCAAACAGAACCCTTTGAATGGGAAGGTGTGTGCAATACATGTATCTCCAATGCCCCAAATTTAAGAACAGGTTCTCCTTCAAAAAAATTATCTGCCTGCGGATATGCATGCTCCATTTTAATATCATAAACAATGGCAGCTTGAGCTGCAGCAACCATCTCTTCCTTGTCGGCAATGTGAACCCACGATTTAATACCATATTTGCCAGCCACAAAAGAGGCCCCCATGATGTGGTCAAAATGACCATGAGTCAACACTATGGACAAAGGTGTCAAAGACTCCTTTTCTATGTAATCACTCAAAACCCTCCTCTCCGACTCATTGTTGCACCCGGGATCAATAATCACGGCATCGCCGTTTTCATGTGACAAAACAAAGGAGTTCTCTGCCATCTTATTGAAAACAAACCGTTTTACCTTGTACATAATCAACTTGATATTTGAAGCTTATCCTCTATCTCACTCAATTTCCAACAAATTTAACAAACCCCAAGATAGTAAAAATTATAGCAACTCAACACCCTCCAAAGCCATCTGGTCACGCTGGTAGTCGCTCCAAATACCCACCTGCACCTCACCTATATGGCGTTTACGCAGCAAAAACATGCAAACCCTGGATTGTCCTATTCCACCCCCCACGCACTCAGGCAAAGCTCCCTGCAACAACATGGAATGGAACTGCAAAGCAGACCTCTCTTTGCAACCCCTCAACTCAAGTTGCCTTTCCAAAACCTCTTTGTTCACCCTCACTCCCATGGAAGAGAGCTCCAAAGCACACTCCAGCACAGGATGCCAAACAATTATATCGCCATTGAGACCAAAATAGCCATCCTGGTTTGCAGAGCTCCAATCGTCATAGTCAGGTGCCCTGCCATCATGCGGCTGCCCATTTGACAGCTCACCCCCTATTCCAATTATAAAGACAGCCCCAAACTCCTTTGCTACCTCTCTCTCCCTCTCTTTGGATGTAAGGCCGGGATACATGTCCAAAAGCTGTTGGGAATGCACAAAGGTTATCTGTTGCGGCAACCGCCCGGCCACACTCCCAAAAACATCATCCAGACCATTGTCCGACAACCATCTTTCCAAATCGCTTTCGGTCTGTCTCAAAGCTTCATAAACATTGCACACACTCTCTTTTAATTTTTGCAAGCTCCTTTGCCCAGGCTCTATTGCCTGTTCCCAATCCCACTGGTCCACATAAACAGAGTGCAAATTTGTATAATCTTCGTCCGGTCTCAAAGCCCGCATATCTGTGATTATACCTTTGCCCGGCTCAACACCAAGCTGCATAAGCCTTACCCTTTTCCATTTGGCAAGGGAGTGCACCACCTGTGCCCTCTGCTCTCCAAGAGACTTCACGGGAAAGCTCACAGGACGTTCCACACCATTCAAGTCGTCATTTATGCCTGTACCATCCAGTACAGCAATGGGAGACGAAACCCTGGTCAACGACAAACGGGCCGACAAATGTTTTTGGAAGCTCTCCTTTACATAAGAGATTGCAGCTTCTGTTTCCAATAAATGTGAATAAACCATAGTTTTGAATATTTGCATAAAAAAAAACAGCCTCCCGACGGGGGAGGCTGTTGAATACTTTTCGTTAATGTACACCTGCTATCACAACCTTCCCTGTCGAACAATATTATTATTATTCGAATTATTATTAAGAAGGTTATTTGATAGGTTTTTCATTTTGCCTTGCGTGCTTTTCAATTGCGAATGTAATGATTTATTACAAACATGCAAAATTTTATTCTGTGTAACCCGGATTTTGTTGCAACTGAGGGTAAAATTTCCTTTGTGTGTGCGAGATAGGCAGTACAACTTTATAATAACTCCAATCTACGGTTCCCGGGCAACCAGCCGATTCTGCAAAATTGTAGCCATCTCCGTCCAACCTTACAACAGGCCTCCCCAGGCGCATCTGGTCAAAGAAACGGTGACCTTCGCCCACGAATTCCTTGCGCCTTTCCAGCTGGATCAAATCGTCAGTGGCAACCACATCCTGCACATTAGGGTTAGCCCTTTTGCGGATTGCATTCAAATAGCCACTTGCAACCCCTGCACCGGCAGTGCCTTTTAGAGCACCTTCTGCAGCTATCAAATAGGCCTCTGACAACCTAAGCAATTTAGGATTATTGTAACGGAAATTGACCCCGCCATTGCCAGGGAATTTACCCAACCACGCTTTTTCGGAGTCATATTGCGAATCACGCCTTACAAATTGTGCCCTGATGTCATCCGGGTCACTTTCAATCATGTTTACCCAACTGACGGTAGGAACAAGAGATGCACCGGCAGAAGGGCTGCCATGCCACAGATTGTGAAAATAAGAGACATAACCACCATCTGCATCAATTCCGGATTGCGCAGATACAAAGAGCTCAAGAATTGTCTCAGATGCCCCCTCCTGTTTCCAGTAGTCCAAATACTGGTTCCTGGTGGCAAGGGTATACGGGGAATCATCAATCACCTCTTTTGCGGCTGTATATGCATTATTCCAGTCACCTTTGTATAAAAAGACCCTGGCCTGCAGTAACCTGGCAGCCCAGTAATTGAAATGGCCGGTGTTTTTGTCCCTGGACAACAAAGGCAAAGCAGTTTGCAAATCGTCCAAAACCTGTTCATAGGTTTGGGCAACAGTGCTCCTTGGCTGTTTGGACTCCGAAGGGGCTGTAAGTCCTGTAATGAGCACAGCACCTAAAGAGGCTCCATTGTCTTTCATATAAGGGTAGCCATACAACCGGGCCAAATCGAAATAAACCAAAGCCCTTACAGCATAGGCCTGCCCAATGTAATCGTTCTTTTGGGCAACCTGGGCAGAGTTGGCAGGCTCCAGGTTTTCTATATTGGCAAGCAAAGTGTTGCACCTCATTATGGTTTGGTAGCACTTGTTCCAGATTTCGAAATAGGTGCTACTCTCCGATTCATATCCCAAGGTATAAACCTGCACCCATCCGGTGCTCATGACCCTTGGCTGTATATTGTCACCCCGCTGGTCACCCATCAATTGCATCAAAGTACCATAGTAGTCCTGGTATTTCATATCTACATAAATACCGTTAACCGCAACATTGGCATCGTACAAAGTTTGCATTGCAGTCTCTGCCACTACCGAATCTGTAGGCTTGGTATCCAGGAAACCCTCGCATGAGAGCAATAAAAAAGAGATCAAAGCCAAAACCGGTAAAATCAATTTATATTTTTTCATATCTATTATCATTTAAGAGGTTATAAAGAAATTTCCAAACCAAGTGTGAAAGTCCTCAATGCAGGGAATGTGAAATTGTAATATCCGTTGGACTGCACTTCCGGGTCAAAATTCAAACCTGTAAAAGTAAGTAAGTTGTTACCTGCCATATAGACCCTGGCATTTGAAATGCCGGCCTTGTCAAGCCACAAAGAAGGAATACTGTATGATACGGTAAGGTTTTTCCATCTCAGGTAATCTCCCTTTTTGAGGGCCCTGCTGGAATCGTAATAGCCACCCTGGTTATTACCTGCAACCCTTCTTGGTACATCCGTAACATCTCCCGGCTTTTGCCATCTGTCAAGTTGCCTTGCAGAGGTATTCTTGTAGGAGTTGTAGCCATCATCTTCCAAATCGTCAACGGCATTGTCCCACACATGATGGCCATATTTGTAAGACCAAGACATTGAGGCAGAGAAATTCTTCCAGTCAAAAGCAGCATTGAAACCACCAAACCCCTTAGGAATGGCAGTCATACCATCCAGTATTGTAGAAGATGCCTGAGACCTGGAAACCAAAGTACGGTCCCGCGAACCATCGGGCAGGGTAGCATTGGAGTAATAGAGAGGATTTCCTGTTTGTGGGTCTACCCCGTAATACTCACGTGTATAGTATTGCACATAGGAATATCCCGCTTTCCAGATATGTGGCCTGCTTACAATCTGCTCACCCTCTTCTGACAAAGAAAGGACCTTGTTTTTAAGAGTAGCCCAGTTGATCCCGGCCTTCAGACTCATATCTTTATTCTTTATGATATCTACATTCAAAGAGAGCTCTACCCCTTTGTTTTCCATGGAACCTATGTTTGTGAGGGCACTCCCGAAACCAGTAGTAGAAGGGACCGTTGCATTTAGCAAAAGGTCTTCTGTGGTTTTGTTGTAATACTCTGCAACAAACTCATATTTGTCCCACAACCTTGCATCCACCGCAATATTCCAGTTACGGTTCTTTTCCCAGGTAAGGTCTTTGTTGGCTAAGTTAGAAGGATAACCCGCAGCCTCTTCGCCATAAATCTCGTAATCAAAAGTGGCCATGTAACCAAAATAACTGGACGGAAGGGTACCGCTTGTCCCATACGAACCTCTTATCCTCAAATCGTTTATCCAGTTAATATTTTTAATGAACTGCTCATTGCTCAAACGCCATGAACCTGCAACCGACCAAAAGTTACCCCAACGGGTATCGGGGCCCAACCTGGAAGAACCATCCCGGCGGAAAGAGCCGGAGAGATAGTAACGGCTATCGTAATCGTAACTGGCACTACTCACAAACGAAAGCAAATTGGAGAGGCTCCTGTATGTGTAACCCGATTCAAAATTGGTGGCCAACGCAGATTCAGTGGCACCAAAATTAGAAAAGTCAATTTTTGCCAAACGGGTATAGAGGAACTCCTCCCTCTCTGCCTCCCATCCGGCCATAAGGGCTATATTATGCTTGTCCAAAGATTTATTGTAGTTTGCAATTGTACTGCTCACCTGCCTGTCCACAAACCTGTGCCGGTCCGAGGCATAACCCTGCCCGTAGGCAGTAAAGTTGATATGCCCGTAAAGCCAGGCAAAACGGTCGTGCATCTTGAGGTAGTCTTTGCTCACAAGGCTCTTGATTTTAAAATCGTCTGAAATCCTGAGCTCTGCCCAACCCTTTAGCATCACACGCATCTGGGTAGCATCGTTTATCTGCAAATCGAACTGAGGTACAGGATTTACCCTTGTACCCCCATCGTAAAACTCCATCCAGTAAGAACCATCGTCATATTTGAAAGGCCAGCGAGGTGTAAGGTGCACTTTCCACAAATAGAACAGGTTGTCCTTTGCCTGACCATCTTGGTGACCACTCTGCTTTTGGTCTGAGAACTGTATTGAACCCCCAACCCTCAAACGGTTGGACATCTTATGCTCTGCATTGATATTTGCAGTGAAACGCTCCAGGTACTGGATACGGTTGATACCGTTGTCATCTGTATAAGCCACCGATGCAAACACCCTTGAATTTTCATTACCACCCGAAATTGACATCTCGTAGTTTTGTGAAACCGCCGTACGGAACAACTGTTTTTCCCAGTCGGCATATTCAAGGTCACTTTTACGCGAGGGATAGTACCTCTCTGTCATCACATTCACATAATTGTCCAAAGAACCATAGCTTTGCCACTGTGCAGGATTGTCGTTGCCGTAGTTTGTCCAGGCCTCACGGGTAAGGATTTCACCCTCTGCCTCGGTAACTGTAGGATAATTGTCCATGGCAAAATAAGAAAGTGCCATGTTGGCTTTGAATGTAGTTGTTACCTTGCCGGCCCGTCCCTTTTTGGTGGTGATTATTATCACACCGTTGGAAGCTCTGGAACCATACAAAGAGGCTGCAGCAGCATCCTTGAGCACTGTAATGGACTCGATGTCGCCGGGGTTAAGGAAGTTCATGGCACTCGTGTACATGTTGCCGGAACCCCAGTCCCCGCTTGTTGCAGGAACGCCATCAATTACATATAGAGGTTCGTTGCCGGCATTGAAAGAGCCGAAACCACGGATCCTGATCTCCGGCAACGACCCTGGTTGCCCCGATTTTTGGGAAATCTGCACTCCGGGAACAGAACCAACTATAGCCTGTTCAAAATTAATTACCGGAACATCCTTGAAATTCTCTTGTCGTAATTGTGTTGCAGAGCCGGAATATGAACCCTTGGTGGCAGTACCATAGGCCACCACAAGCACCTGGTCCAGCCCGACTGCCTGTTGAGCAAGCACCACATCAATTACAGAACGATTGTTCACAGAGAGCTCCTGTGTCTGGTACCCGATATTGGAAAAGACCAATATCCCGTTTGCAGGGACATTGTTGATTACATAGAGGCCATTGGCATCGGTAGAGACACCAATTGTGGTTCCTTTGACCATTACAGAGGCAAACGGAACTGCAGAGCCGTCGGTAGCATCGGTCACCTTACCGGTAACCCTGGTTTGTGCATACAGCTGTAGCATTGACAGCAACAATATGCACAAAAGCATAAAAGTCCTTTTCATCATGTTTAATGAGTTTTAAGTTAGGTTGGTATGTTTAGAAAAACAAAAGAGTAAGCAGAGTTAACTGCCAGAAGGTTGATCTTTTAGGTTAGCAATAAAAGTTCCTTAAACTTTTTCCAAAATAAATATTTTTTGAGACAATCGCAAAAAAATTATAATTTGCAACCAATAATAGTATAAATATGGAAGAGCATGTTGCATTATACTGGCAAAAAGCCGGCAAGCAAGATAACAATCTGCATAATCATGCAGTCGAATGCATGTTGTGCCCACATAATTGCATATTGAAAGAGGAGCAGAAGGGGATATGCAAAACAAGGGAAAACCACAAGGGAACACTCTGCACCCTTGCATGGAACAACCCCTGCTCTATATGCCTGGACCCAATAGAGAAAAAGCCACTCAACCATTTTTTGCCGGGCACAAAAACCCTGTCCATAGCTATTGCCGGTTGCAATATGAGATGCCTCAACTGCCAGAACTACAACATATCCCAAAAATCCCCAAAAGAGACTGCAAACTACAACTACACCCCGGCTGCTATTATTGAACTGGCAAAAAAATACAATACTCCCTCAATCTCCTTTACCTATACAGAACCTACTGTCTACTATGAATACATGCTGGCTACAGCAAAACTGGCTCACCAAAACAATATCAAAACAGTGATTGTTTCAAACGGGTATATAAACAAGAAGCCGCTCCAAGAGCTTTGCAATTACATAGATGCTGCCAATATAGACCTCAAGTGCTTTGACCCCGCCTTACATTTGAAACTTACAGGTGCCAAATTGCAACCTGTCCTGGATTCCCTGCTATTGTTGAAAAGGGGAAAAATATGGCTGGAGATAACACATCTTATGATTCCGCAATATAGCAACAACCTCCAAACATTTGAAAAAATGTGCCAATGGCTGGTAAAAAAAGGATTTGACTCAACACCATTGCACATCAACCGCTTTTTCCCACAAAACGAACTGGTACATTTGCCTGCCACACCCGTAACCACTATAAAGGAAGCCGGCCGGATTGCCACCCAAGCCGGAATAAAACATGTTTACCTTGGGAATATCTGACCCCTTGGCAATTTGAAAACCGTAAAGACCCAGATACGGGCACCATCCCGCCATCCGTCCCAGCCAATCCCCGCCTTGTCACGCGAACAGTGGCCCAGGAACTCCTCCAGTGTCCACCCTGTTTCCGTAGCAACCTGAGGTAAGAAAAGACCAGAGCGGCTACCCTTGCCAATAACTACCCCGTGCTTGCCCATCTCAATCTCTGCCACGTTATCAATCAAACGCATGGGAGAAAGTACAGATACTTCATACTCCAAAAAAGGCAACTCTTGCACACTAACCGGCACAAAACGGGAATCGTTCAGGGCTGCCATAGTGGCAATATTTGCAATATCTTTGTAGAGAGGCTCTTCACTTTGTATATAACCAATACAACCACGCAAATTGCCCTCTTTCCTTAGAGTGACAAAAACCCCGCTTGCCTGCTCCAAAACAACCGGAACCTTATCAAAACCATACTCTGCCAACACCTCCAAAGCAACTGCAGAGCCATCAATCCCCTCTTCTAAGTTAAAATTGGGCTGTTTGTCAAAATCTTTCGTAACAGCGCTTTGTATTGCCCTTTTGGCAATCTCAACAATACAGCTTTCCAAATCATGCACAGCAATGGCCCAATAACCCACAACTCCATCCTTGCTTCCATATTGGCTATTGTCCCCTGAATTTTTGTATTGCAACGGTTTGTAATTGAAACCCCAAACATTTTGAGTAAGGTGAAGCAAAACCAAGACAGAGCTCCAGCCACACAAAGAGGTATACAATTCCTTGACACCTTTGCCGGCATTTGACTCCAAGACCTTGAGCAACTGAACGGGAGACTGCCCAACAATGGCTTCCATGGTAGTATTGTCCAATATGCGGGCATCTTCGTAGGATGGGTAGTGGGAAAAATCTGTACTTACAACAAATAGGTTTTCGCTGTTGAACCATGGCTCCAGGATATTTGCAATTTCGGCACACTGAGCAACCGTAACATCCCCAATTATAATTGGAACAATTTTGTAACCAGCCCTTAACACATGGTTTACAAAAGGGAGTTGTACCTCAAGACCATGCTCTCCATCATGATGAGCCGGGTTGTCAGAAAAAAGCAAAGGGTTCTCATTGCACAATCCATTACCAACTTCGCAATCTACCTCCTCTGTACCATACGGCATCTCAAAATTACCGGCTGTGTAAACAGAAGCCCCTGCAAATGAGTTCCTGTGAGCCGTCCCTATCAAAAAAACCCTTTTGTATACCCTGTTCCTGTCAATCTGATTATATGCAGAGGCAGCAACCTCCCCGGAAAAAACATAACCGGCATGAGGCACCACAAGCGCACAGACATCCCCTGACTCTGCAGGCAATGCATTGGAAAACAATTGCTCCAGATTATCAGAAAGTTCTTGTTTGGTTGCAGGGTAGAACGAACCCGCAACAGCAGGCCTTCTGTCCATAGTAAAATATTTAGGCTAGCAGCAAACCACTAGTTGTTCATATCCTTTACAATAACATCATGTGCCCCACCCTCTATAATGCTGGTAGATGAGACCATTGTAATGTGTGCTTTTTCTTGCAATTCACCAATGGTAAGAACACCCGAACTGCACATGGTTGCTTTTATCTTGACCAGGGTAACATCCAGGTTGTCCTTTAGTTTGCCGGCATAAGGCACATAGCTGTCAACACCCTCCTCAAACTTGAGGTTACCGCTGCCACCCATATCGTATCTCTGCCAGTTGCGGGCCCTGTTGGATCCCTCACCCCAATACTCCTTCACATAACTGCCATTAACCATCATCTTGCGGGTAGGGCTCTCGTCAAACCTGGCAAAATAACGCCCCATCATAAGGAAATCGGCACCCATGGCCAACGCCAGAATCATATGGTAATCCTGGACAATACCACCATCGGAGCAAATAGGAATATATTCACCTGTCTCTTCAAAATATTCGTTACGAGCCTGTGCAACCTCTATAAGGGCAGTCGCCTGGCCCCTGCCAATTCCCTTTTGTTCACGTGTAATGCAAATGGAACCTCCGCCTACACCAACCTTTACAAAATCGGCCCCGGCTTTTGCCAAATACAAAAAGCCCTCTTTGTCCACCACATTACCGGCACCCACCATAACAGAATTGCCATACTCACCCCTAATATACTCAATGGTCTCTTTCTGCCATTCGGAGTAACCATCAGATGAGTCAATGCACAACACATCCACACCAGCCTTGAGCAAAGCAGGCACTCTCTCTTTGTAGTCACGGGTATTGATACCTGCACCAACCACCAATCTCTTTTTGGAATCCAGCAACTCGTTTGGATTGTCCCTGTGGCTATCGTAATCCTTGCGGAACACGAAATATTTAAGACGTTTCTTTTTGTCTATTATAGGCAGAGTATTTAGTTTGTGGTCCCATATTACATCGTTTGCCTCATTAAGGGCAATGCCGTCCTGGGCAGTGATGAGGTTTGCAAAAGGGGTCATGAAATCCTTTACCTTTTTGTCCATGGGATCTTTGTCAACACGGTAATCACGGCTTGTTACCAACCCCTGCAACACCCCGCAGGCAGAGCCATCGTGTGTAACCCCAATTGTAGAAAACCCGGTTTTCCTTTTGAGTTCCAAAATATCTGCCAAAGTATGCTCCGGAGTGATATTGGCCCTGCTCTCTACAAAACCTGCCTTGTACTTCTTTACCTCCTGCACCATACGCGCCTGCTCTTCTATTGGCTGCGAACCGAATATAAACGAAAGACCACCCTCCTTTGCAAGGGCAATTGCCAACTTACTGTCCGACACCGACTGCATTATTGCAGATACAAACGGTACGTGAAGTTGTATGCGCGATTGTTCCCCTTTTTTGAATTTGACAACCGGAGTATTTAAAGAGACCCTGTCGGGAGTATGCTCTTTGGTTGTCAAACCGGGAATTATAAGATATTCGTTGAATGTCCTTGAGACTTCGTTTAGAATGTTAGCCATAATATTTGAGATGAAAAGTTTTGCAAAATTACCGAAAACATTCCTTTTTTGAAACTAATCACCAAAAATAACGGGAAAGAGGAAAGTAACAACCCCTGTCCAGATGGCGTAATAGGGCATGAAACGGGCAATGGCCAGGTGCGCACCAGAAAGCTGTTCCGGTTTTTTGACTGCCAAAAAAAGACGGTAGGTGACCAACAACAAATTTATGAGTACCAGCAGGTTGCTACCCAATACAGCCACACGGTTGGGGGATATGCCCCACTCCGAAATCCTGAACACAATTGCAGAGAGGGCAACGGCGTTCACAATAATTGTGACAACAGACAATACAAGTAACAAAAATGTATTGACCCGCCCTGGCGACTCTGCAACCGAAAAGAGGATCAACGCCATCACACCAACAAGCAAAAGATTGAAAATGAGCAAGAACTCCCTGTCGTTATAGGGATCTTTGCCGGTCCACACAATTGCAGCAAGGTAAACCAACAGCATAACCAACACCAACGGGGTAAAGATTTTTGCAATGAGTGGCGAGACACTCTTCACAAGCAGAGGGTTGTTGAGCACAATATATGCACCTGCCACAGGAACGGCAGCAAGCCCCCAAATGGCTATGTTGCCAAAGTAAAAATCTTCTATATCCATATCTATAAGCTCGAAAAGCCCGATGGTCATGAAACTTAGTATCCCCCCTGCAATAACGATTACCACACCTATGACCGCCAGGTCGCCATTGAACCTTAAAAATCCCGTGACCTGTTGGCCATCCTTCACATTGCCACCGGTAAAAGCATATCCTGTGAGTGACCACAAGAATAGGGGCATATGTATAAAGGAGAGCACCAGGGTATCACGGGTATCGTCACCCGGCAACAAGTTTATGTAAAGGGCAGAGAGCAGTATAAGGGTTATCACACCAACGGCACGCCTCCACTCCAGCCCGCTCTTTGCAATAAAATAGATTGCCATAGCAGGCAACACAATAAAGGAGATGTTTCGCGGGAAGAACCAATCGCCGTCCAGCCCAAAGAAAGAGGGAATCTTGGCTATAAAGCCCGACAAAAGTGCCAATGCTATTACCAAAGGCAATTCGTAATTGGAAAGTACTTTGGATTTCAAAGTATCTTGATAAAAATTTTTCATACTATTTTTTTTGACTTTTAATTAATATTTCAAGGGCCGAAAGGTGTTTTGAAAACTCCCTCCTGCCCAACTTTGTAATGTTGTAACGGGTATTTGGTTTGCGGTCTACAAAGCTTTTCTCTACCTCAATGAAACTCTCCTTTTCCAACGCCTTGAGGTGGCTGGCCAGGTTACCGTCGGTAACATCCAGCAGCTCCTTTAGGGAGTTAAAGTCCAGCGAATCATTGGCGGCCAGCACACTCATGATGCCCAGCCGCGTACGGTTCTCAAACGCCTTGTGGAGTTTATGAAGGGAGCCTATCACCGTTGGTATTTGTAGTGGATTACTATTCCGTAGATAATGTGCATAAGGCCAAATCCTGCAGCCCAAAACAACAAGCCTGCCACAGGGAAAAGGGCCGCAAACAAGCCCAGCACTACCTCGATGGCCCCAAGCAACTTTAACTCCCTGAATGTATAGTTACCCGCATTGAACATGGCTAAGCCGTAAAAAACCAGAGACAGCGGTATCATCAACCACACCTGCCCTGAAATAAGCAGCACCAGCATCAGCAAGCCACCCGCAACCAAAGGCATGGAGAGATTGGCTATGAACCTTGCAGAGGCAGCCCTGCCTACAGGCTCCTTGGTTTTGACAGCCCTGCGGCGGGTAAGGTAAAATGCACTACCGAGCGACAGCAGCAACACCGCTACCGCAACCCAAACAACCGGCATAACCGACTCCATAGATTGGATGTTTGACAATCCGGTTTCACCGCCGTTAAACCCGGCCTGCCCGACCAACTCTGCAGGGCGGAACCCAAAAAGTGAGTGGGCAATATATGCACCCACCAAAGCGTAGATTCCGGCAAGCACTCCGGCCCACCCCGACAGCGACATAAAACGCGAAGAGCGCTCCATCATTGAGCGGATCTCCATCAAATCCTTTAAATAATCCTCTTCTTTCTTCATTTTGAAAAGTACTTTGTACTGCAAAGTTAAATAAGATTTCTTAACCTGCAATTTTTTTGAAAAATAGCTTGTACAAAACAGGCACATAAAGCAAAGTAATGACTGTGGCAAACAACAACCCGAAAATTATTGCAAGAGCCAAGGGTTCCCAAAGCAAATCGCCCGAAAACCAAAGCGGAAGCATACCCAGCGAGGTAGTGAGGGTGGTGAGCAACACCGGGCGGAACCTGTTGTGGGCAGCCCTTACAATCACATCGTTCAAATGGGCATCGCCATCGTTTGCAATCTCAATATCTATTCTGTCTATCAATATAATAGCATTGTTAACCACAATCCCGGCAAGGGCAATTACCCCCAGCACCCCAAAGAAACTCACAAAAGAGCCTCCTATAAACCAACCCACAACAACGCCAATGATTCCAAGCGGAATGGAAATAACAATGATAGTCATCTTACGTATGGAGTTGAACTGCAAAACCAACAACAAAACAATCAAAAAGAGAGCAAGAGGCAAATTGACAAATATTGCCCCCAGGTTGTCGGCGGTATCCTCATCTTCTCCCCCGAACTGGTAACTGTAACCATTGCCCCACTCAACCGACTGCTCCTTTATCCACGGCTCTGTCTGCTCAAAAATATCGGCAGCATTGTAACCCGGTTTCAGGTAGGCACCAACCGTGATTGTACGCTCCAACTCCCTGCGGATGATCTTAGGATATTGCCACACGGTCTTTACCTGCGCTATCTCCTGCAATCCAACAGCCCTTTGGGCACGGGCAGAGTAAATTGTATATCCCTCCAGTTTGCGCACATCGCTGCCAATTCCCTGCTCATCGCTGCCAACACTCTGCACACCCCTCAAATATACGGGAACCCTTTTGTCACTATCCCTGAATTCATCTACCGGAACCCCGGACATGCCGGCATTCAATGCCATGGAGGCCTCAAGGCTTGTAAGCCCCGCACGGGCAGCTTTATGAGCGTCAATGTCCACAAATAGCTTTTTGGTCATCGGCCCCCAATCGTCGGTAATATTGACAGCCCCTTGTACCTCCCTCAATTTCATTTTTATTTGGTTGGCAATAGAGCGCAATTTTTCTGGATTGTCGCCGGAAACCCTAATCTCCACAGGTGTCCCCGAAGCACCCGCACCCGTAAGCCGGTTCACACGAATATCGGCATCGGGAATATTCCCGGTACAAAAAGCACTCACTTTCTCAATTATGTAATCGTTGTCCTTGTCTCCGGTGGTATTGAGCAACATATGGGCATAACCAGCCTTTGCCTCATTCTTGAAATAACCCAAATCGTAAGGCTCGGGACCCTCACCTACAAAGGCAGAGTAATCCAGTACCCCTGCCATCTTTGACCCTTGTTTTACAAGCAAAGTACTGTCTATGAAAGCTCCAATGATATCCACAGCCTGCACAGTGTTCTCTATCTGCATACCCGATGGGAAATTGATATCTACAGTAACCAGGTTACGGTCACTGTCGGGCACCAGTTTGAAAGGGATGAAACGTATGGAAACAACAGCCAGCACAAAGAGCACGGCAATAACCGAAAGCAATTTGAAAGGCCTCTCCAATAAAAACAACAACAACTTGTTGTACCACAAATTGAACCTTTTGATATAGTTGTCCAAAGCCAAAGACCATTTACTCTTCTTTCCCTCACCGGTTTTGGCAACATATACTGCAAGCATGGGAATCAAAGTGAATGAGAGCACCCAGGAGCCAAGCAAAGTAGCACTTACTACCCAAAACAACTGAGAAGAGATCTCACCCATAGGGGTAGCAGCCAAAGCAAAAGGCAAAAAAGCAGCAGAGGTGGTCAAAGAAGAGATAAGCAGAGGAACCAGCAGCTCCCTCCCAGAGGTCACGGCAGCATCAAAAGCCCCCATCCCCTCCTTGATTTTGACCAGAATGGACTCCGACACCACTATCCCGTTATCTACAAGCAACCCCAAAGAGATGATGAGGGCGGCCAAAGAGACCTTGTTAAACCCCAACCCCAACAATCCAAGGAAAAAGAATGAGGTGAGGATAACCACAGGCACCAGGGTAGCCACCAAAGAGCCGGTCCTGACCCCCAGGAACAGAAGCATCACCCCAAGCACAATGACAATACTCTGCACAAGGTTCACCAAAAAATCTCCAATTTGCCCATTTACAACATTGTCTTGCGATGCAGACCTCACCACCTCTATGCCCAAAGGCAAGTTTTTATTCAGCTGCTCGGTTACCCTGTCGGCATCCTCTCCCATCCTCACAATATTGGCACCATCTCTCAAAGACAAAAAGAGGGCGATGGCCGGTTTGCCATTTATCTTCACCAACTTTTCCCGTGGAGAAACATACTCCCTGGTAATACTCTCTGCAATATCCCCCAAATAGAGTAGCGAGCCACCCTGCACAGGCAACAACACTTTTTCCAGCTCTTCCAAAGAGCCAAAACTACCCGACCCCTCCACAGCAATCCTCTCCTTTCCGGCACTCACCTCACCGGCAGGCACAAGCACATTTGTAGCCGAGATTATATTTTTGATTGTATTCAAATCCAAACCATGCAAAGCCAGCACCTTGTCGTCGAAATTTATGTAAATCCGCTCCTGCTGCACGCCACCCATCTTTACCTTTGCAACATCGGGCAGCAAAAGCAACTCATCCCTCACCTGTTTGGCATAATCTTCAAGAACGTCATAGCCCACCCCGTCGGAAGTGACCCCCAGGATGATCCCATAGACATCGCCAATTCCATCGTCCTTTACTACCGGCCCCACAATACTTGGCGGCAGCGTCATAGCCGCATCTTCTACCTTGTTTCGCAACTGCATCCACACCCCGTCCAGCTCCTTTTTGCCAACATCGGTAGACAATTCCACCGTAATTACAGACAATCCCTCACGTGACTCCCCCATAATGCTTTTCACCTGGGCCAGCTCCCTTATGACCTCTTCCAAAGGGTCGGTAACCAAAGATTCCACCTCCAAAGGAGAGGCCCCCGGCATCCTGGTGACCACAGAAGCAAAACGAACGGTATACGGTGGCATGCTATCCCTCTCCATCACAAAATAGTTGGATACTCCCAGGATGGCCACAAGCAAAACAGCAATCAAAGTGATCCTGCTGTTGTTCAAAGTTAATTTGGTAAGATTCATCTTAGTACGGTTTAATTTTCATCTATCAAACGGACACGTTTCCCCTCATACAAATTGGAAAGACCTGCAGTAATAACAATATCCCCAACACTTATCCCCTGCACAATCTCATACCCCTTCCAAGTGAGGCTGCCAGCCTCCACCCTCCTTTGAACCACATTATAAACCCCGCTTGCAGAGTCACTCTGCGCCAAAAAGAGGTAGTTGCCCTGGCTGTCGTGACCTAATGCATGCGAAGGAACCACCATCCCCTGCTCTCTCCCCGAAAAATCCACCATCACAGAGGAGCCTGGCAGGAAGCTGCTCGCACCCTCAATCATATCCAACACCACCGGATAGGCCAAAGAGGCTCCTGATCCTTTGCCAATCTCTGCAACCACAGCCCCAAAACGCATTTGGGAATCCTCTACCGAATAAAAAGAGAGGGTATCGCCAACAGAAACCCCTTTCACAACACTCCCCGGAAGCGAACACCTTATTTGCGACCCCAGTGCCGATGAGAAGATAACAACAGGATATCCGGCACCTGCCGGTTCGCCCTCTTCCAAAGCAACAGAGGTGACAACCCCTGCAAAAGGAGCCCTTAGACGGGTATAATCCAATTGGTTGCCGGCACCCTGCACCTGCAATCGGGCGGCATCAAACGCACTTTGGGCCGACTCCATGGCAAGTTTTGCCTTGTCATAATCGGCCAAAGGGATATTCCCGTTTATATAAAGACGTTGCGTACGGGCAAACGAAGATTTTGCAGTGACATAACCCGCCTCTGCACCTTTGAATGCAGAGAGGGCCTTGTTGTAGTTGATGTTGTAATCGTCATTGTCCAAAACCGCCAACAAACTTCCACTGCCAACCGTATCTCCCATTTTGACATATATCTTTTCTATTGTACCAGGCACCTTGAAGGCCAATTTTGCCTGATTGGCAGGGAAAACCACCCCCGGGAAAACCTGGGTATGGCCCATATTTGACTCCCCTGCAATTTGGTAGAAAACGGGAGGGTAAATCTCTTCTGCACCCTTTTTACTGCCACAGGAAAAAGGAATGAGAGCTATTGTAAACAACCAGAGTAGTGCACGTTTCATTTTTATCTTTTTTTAAAATTTTACTTTATTCAAGTAGGTTACCAAATTATTTTTGTATACCAGGCGCTCCTTTTCACTCCCAAGGAAAGTGTAATTGCCTTGTAACCTCTCTGTCTTCAAGAAATCCAGCACAAACTGCGCGCTAGAATTAAGCACCATTGTTTTGGCGCCATACAAAGCCTTTTGGGCATCAATCATACGGGAAACATCTGCTACCCCGTTGGAATAGGCATCCCGAACCACAGCAAAGTTTGCCTCTGCCGCCTCGCTTGCATCGTTTGCCAATTTCATTTCGTGGTAAGAGGCATTGAGAAACTGAACATTGGACATAACCGCCTGCTCCAGACGACTGCGCAAATCTTCTTGCTGCAGCTGTGCCTGGCTAATTTGCACATTTGCCTTTGCCACCTCGTTTTTGATCTTGCCGCCGTTAAAAAGCGGGAAACTCAGGCGCACCCCAATGTTCCAGGTAATATCTTCGGGCGGCGGTGGTACCGGCAACTGCGGGTTGCTTATCATTCCCTCACGAATGAAAGCCTGGTCGGCACCCGCAATAAGTGCCACCTCCGGCATATACCGTTGCGACTTGTACATATCTGCCCTTTGCCGGGCAATCTCCCCTGCCCCGGCAGCAATCTTTAGCTCAGGCGAATTATTGTACAACTGCTCTGTCAAGAAACCTGCATATTTTTGGGAAATGCGCAAATCGGAAAAAAGCATCTCCAAAAGGGAATTTTCCAAAGCCACAAGATTGCCCACCCTCATTGTATCGGGCACATCAATTTCGGTGTCCAAAGGCACAGCCAACAACTGGTTCAACCGGTACATGGCCGCCCTGTGGCGTGCCCTTGCATCGTTCAGCTCCATCCTGCTCATGCTCAGCTCACTCTCCCACCTCCTGACATCGGAAAGCATAAGGTTTCCCTCCTTTTCCTTTGCAACGGCAAGCCCAAGGTTGGCCAAGGTTGCGTTTACATTATTGTTTGCCACATTCGCCAGGTTGCGGGCAAACACCAACCCTGTATAGGCCTCTGCAACCTCCAGCACAATATCCAGCGCCACCTTTTGGCTATTGTAGCTCTCCATCTGCTCCATCAGTTTCTTGATTGCAATATTGGAATAAGCCGCCTGTGAATAAATAACCTGCCTCAAAGTGAGTGAGCCTGTAAAGGTAAACTCCCCCCTCTGCCCCATGGAGGCCTCTACCAGGTTTTGGCTAAGCTGCACCGCAGAACCCGAAAGCTCCAGCGAAGGCAACAAAACCGATTTGGCAATTGCCACATCTTTTTGGGAAATTTGCTCACTGCTTTGCGCAATCTTTTGCTTTATATTGTTTTCCAACGCAATGGAAACCGCCATAGAGAGGGAAGTCTCATTGCCCGGCACCTGCCCCAAATTTATCATTGCCACATCCTGCATAAGTGACCAATTGGGATAAGCCCCCGTTTTGTTGAGACTCTCCATGTTTATCCATGTGGTCCTGCGCACGGGTCCATACTCAATTGGCCAAACCTGCGCATTGCCACCCTCCAGGAACTGCAAAGCCCTAATGGCAGTTTCCCGTGCAACCTTGCCTGCAGAGCCATAGCTGCCTTCATGATTGGCATCTTTTAAAAATGTGATTGTTGCCCCCATCTGCAAATATTTTCTGCTTTCGTAGGCCAGCACCGGAATACCGGCAGAAACAAGTGAATCTATCCTTGCCTTAATCGCAGAGTCGCTCTCAGGCCCAAACGGACAAACCACCTGCACAGAATCCAGCCCGAACATCTGCCCAAAAAGCATCTTGTCACGTTCTATGGATCTTTGCAAACTATCGGGAGAAAAAGCAGCAATAACCGGAGTTTCGTGCAAACCAATATCCTGCACAAGCCCACTGCCTTTTGGACCCGTTGCAATTACCAAACTAACTTTTGGATTTGCCAAAAGATGCTGCAAATTGCTTCCGTAAACAAAAGTCACACCGCCATGTCCCTCCGTCAAGGCTACCAGTTCATTTTCTATGAACATGGTCATCTGGTTATTTGCAGCAGAATCATTTTCAAAGGCTGCGGGGTTGGCACTATCGTAAAAAAGCGCCACTACCGGCTTTGACTGAGCACTCCTAAAATCACTGGCATAAATGTTTTGGACAAACAAAAGCAGCACTATGGCAAACATGGACCTTAATTTCATAACAATCTTTTTATGCGAAGTTAGTTAATATTCACTAACTACAAAAATACTGCCAAGAAATTTAGAGTAATTTTTTATTTTTTGGATTATATTATTTGGAAATCAATTTGATAACCGACTCTGCAAACAGAAGGCCCTCTTTTTCCAGGTCAAAGCCAAACTCTGCAAACTGCCACTTTTTCACAAACAACCTTAACGAACCCATCAACATAATCACAATGTGCTGGTGGTCGATATCGTCCCTGATATGGCCCTGTTGTTGCCCCTCTTTTATAAGGGCACAAAGTATCTTGTTGTTCAGTTCTATAACTTCGGAAACCTTTACAGTGAGCAGCTGGTCGTTGCGGAAAAGCTCTTCTGAAAAAACCACCGAAGAGAGAGAAGGCATCTTGGCAAAGGTCATGAAATGGCTCCGGAATATCCTGCTAAGCTTCTCCAGGGCAGAGCCATCCTCTTCCAATCTATTGTCGTATATCTTTTTACTGTTTTTCTTGAGCAAATCCAGCAGAGTTGCCAGAATGTCGCTTTTGCTTTTGAAATGGCGGTAAATTGCCGGCTCTGAAACCCCAATTCGCCCTGCAATGTTCTTGATAGTGAGTGCCTGTATCCCCCCCTCGTTTATAAGGGCTACCGACGCCTCTATAATCTCTTGCTGCCTGTCTGTTATCATATTGCAATTGCTTTAAAGGTTATTGGCTCACTCTGTTTTGGGTATGGCTCACTCCGCATTTTGGAGATTTGCGCACTCTGCCACCACATGCACCACCAGCGGCCTGTGGTCCGATGCCACCGGCTCCTCTACAACCTGGCTGTGTACCACCCGGAACCCTCTCCCGAAAATATAATCTATACACCTGTCAGGCTCGTTGGCAGGGAATGTGAATGTGACCCCGTCGGTGAGCATGTTAAAATTTTGGTTTAAAAGCTCAATCGTTTCCGAACCAGGCTGGGCATTGAAATCGCCACCCACCAGCACCGGTTTGTTATAGCGCGCCACCTCTTCTATAATAATCTTTGCAGAGGCAACCCTGTCTTGCTGGGTCAACGAAAAATGGGTGCTTGCCGCAACAAAATTGTCGAACTCTGCAATCAACAACACCCGCCCCTCTTCGCGCCCGGGCAGAGGAACCCTTTTAACGGATAACGGTTTTTCCTTAGAGAGCAGAGCCACCCCATATTTACCCCCCGCATGATCGATAGCAGAGGCAAACAGAGCATGCATCCCCGTCAAACGCCCCAACTCCAGCGCCTGATCCATACGCCCGGTCCTGCTTGTAACGCTGTCTACCTCCTGCAGCATAACCACCCGGGCACCCGACGCCAAAATGACTCCGGCCGTACGCCCCAAATCGTTTACCAAATCCAAACCCTTACCCACCCTAATATTGTAGGCCATCACACGCAGCGTGTCGTTACCAGCCGCCCGGCTGGCTACCGGCTTGGCTGCCGCACAGCATTCCAGTTTGGCCGACTGGCTGGCTGCCGCAGCAACCACCTGCCCCTGCGCCCACACCGGGCACAACAAAAGCAACGATATAAGAATCCTAATCATGATGTAAAGGTAGGGAATTTTTAATAAGCTCTGCCAAGGTTAGCTATTCCGGTGATATGGGTTCTTCGTCACTTTTGTAAAATTTCTGATAGTCCATCTAACTTTAGAATACTATAAAGTAGTACAAAAATTAAAATCAATTTATTCATAGTTATATGTCGGTTTCGATTTAAAAACTTGCATAAAACGTTTTGCTGCTTGGAGTAGTGGCGGATTTTTGTACAAAAGTTCAATCGAAGAACTGCACTTGAACCTACCACAAAACTTTCATACGAAGCACTTCACCCGCCATTACGACAAACCGCTGTTGGGGACTGGCCTTCTGTTTTTTCATTGTCAATTTTTTCGTTAGTCAATGCCTTAAAGTTTGAAAATTATAAGTTTTGCGTCTATTAAATTTGCTGGATTATTTGGGTCTTTTACTTGAACGTTTGCAATACTTAAATTCGGATTTTGCATGGTTTGAATTTTGTTTTTACTATCAGTAGAAAATGAGTTGTATTTTTTGGTCGGAATAACCGCAACAAGTTCAAAAGTCTCTCCTGTAGTATGCAAATAATTAAAAACTCTTCTTGGATTTTGAATTTGCCACATTCCACGAATTCTCAAATTTGTTATTCCAAGTGGGTCAACTCTGTTTACTCTGCCTAATTCGTTAGTTTCAGCGAGTTCAACATTTGGAATTTCTTTTATTCCGTCTGTGATTTTTTGTTTAATGACTTGGTATGTTTCGTGTTTGGCCGCATAAATATTACCATAGACCATCCAAATAGATTTTATAGAATCATCCGTTGTATGACCAACGCAATAAATCAAGTCTTTTTCAGTCCAATTTTCACAAGCTCTACATTCTTGTGTTATCATATTGCTGTTCGACTGAATGTTTGATTTTGGATATGAACTGTTTAAAGCCAAGTCGCTATTTGGGCTTTGCGTTTTCTTTACTTCAATTGCATCGCCTTGACGAATCAATATATCAGGCGGATGATTCTGATTTCCAAGCCAAGAAAATACTTGATTGTATCGAGTGTTTTTTACTTGTATATCTTGTTCTTGAATAGTGTTTGCAAAAGCGTCTTTTACAAACAATTCTAATGCTTCTCCAACATTGTTAGCTCTGTTCCTACCTGTGTAATGATTTCTAATTGCAACAACTGGGTTATTCGCAATATTTACAATTGCTTCTAATATATTTGTCATACTGCTACGGCTTCTCTTTTTTCAATTTTTAATTCTTTTGTCAATGCGTTTTCTTTCAATTGTTGCTGGATTGTCTCGGCAAGGAATTTTGCAAGATTTACAGGAACAGCATTTCCAATCATTTTGTAACCTACTGGTACACTTGTGTAATGGAAAATAAAATCATCTGGAAATGTTTGAATTCTTGCACACTCTCTTACACTCAATCGTCTATATAAATGTTCTTTCCCCGGAACAAAAATTCTTACATTTTGCTCTATGAATTTCATTTTTGGTGCTTGTGGGTGAATAGGAGCGTGTCTGCCACCTGCTTGAATTGTAAATGATTGATCGTCCCAACTTCTTACTCTGTTTCTTGACATAAATATTGTTGAAAAATCACCAATCATATATTCATGATTTGGCAAAGCACATTTCTTACCATTGGTTTTGTTGTAAGACAATGCTGGTAAAACATTGTCTTTTAAATCGTAAATGGTTTCTTGAAGCGTTAATTTTGGAAAGTTGGGCTTTTGAAATTGATATTTAAAACCTAAGTCTTTACGAATGCCTACAAAAATTACCCGTTTTCTGTCTTGTGGGACATTATAATCACAAGCGTTTACCATTTCAAATGAAAGTTCATAACCAACGCCTGCATTTCTGAACATTTCTTTGATGTTTTGTAATGCTTCTGAATGTCTACCTAAAAGCATTCCACTAACATTTTCAGCAAGGAAAAATTTTGGTTGTTTAGCTTCCAAGATTCTAATAAAATCGAAAAATAATTGTCCCCTTTTATCTTCTATCCCTTTCATAGCGCCTGCTTCGCTCCAACTTTGACAAGGAGGTCCACCAATAATTCCGTCACATTCTGGAACTTCATCTGCTGGAATATCTACGATACTCCTTCTGTCAAGAATTGTATTTGGGTGATTTTTCTCATATGTTTCCCAAATCTCCTTATCGTATTCGTTTGCCCATATTACATTGAAACCAGCTTTTTGAAAACCTAGGTCAAGCCCACCTGCTCCTGCAAAAAAAGATACTATATTCATATTGTTTTAAGATTTTTAGATTTTAAATATTCAACCTTTTGTTCTGCCAAAATCAGCGTTTCGCGGTCGCAATTGTTAGCATAAATTTTCTTTGCGATTATATCGCTGAAAAATTCTGTCCGAAGTTGTGTTAAGTCAAGATTGAAAACATTAGCCAAAAGCACAAGTCTTTTTTCGTCAAACTCTCTTTTGTTATTCTCAATTTTACTGAGGTTTGCAGAGTCTAAGTCAAGTTTAGCAGCGAGTTGAGTTAGTGTCAATTTGTTTTCAGTTCTAAGTCGCTTTATGTATTCTCCAAATGTATCTTTCATTCGACTTGTCATTTGTTGACAAATTTAAGCGTTTTTTCTTTTGTTTCAAATGATTTCAATAGTTTTTCTCTGTCAGTTGGTTAGTCTTTTGTTTGTCAATAGTTTATTAGACTGGCACCCAACAGACATACATACGACTTAATTATGGCTACTTATAGCTTTAGAAAACTAACAAGGTGGTTGAAATGTACCTTATATCATTTGGTAGATATGCCTATTACGTGATCCTCTAGGACTTTAACAATTTGCAATTCACTAATTCTTTCTTTCAATTTTGTCTTTATGGAAACTTTCATCCATTTAGAGGTCCAACACGATACATCTTGCATTTTAATTGATCCAAATTTATGGTTTATTCATTTATGATTTGATGAATTTCTTATAGAAGACACTAATTTATTAATCTTTAGTTTATTAGAAAAATATGAATCAAATGAACCTTTAGCATTCTTTGAATAGGGTTTGCTTGCCAAGTCACATAAGGAAGAAGCAGTAACTCCTTCAAATACTTCTCCTGCAATAACCCATTCGGGTCGTTTGTTAGAATCTGTTAGCTCAACCATATAAATCGCCAAAAGTGTTTTAGTTTTCTTCCATTTCATCTTATTGATTGGTTGCTTACCTTTCCCAGAAAAAAAGTAGACAAAATCATCAAATAAAGTACTGGGATCAAGACAACCCTCTTCAGTTAGCAAAATATAAAGTCGTTCAAGTTCAACAATTGAAAATTGTTTGTTCTTAAAAAAAGGCATTTTTACTACCATAATACAATAGTTAACTTTAATAAATAATAACATCAATTCAAGAGACTGCTTGCAGGTCTTTGGCAAGACGGGGGCTGCCATTACGACATTTTGCCGCAAAATATGCATCCTTGATCTTTTTGTCAATTTCCATATATTTCTGTTTGCGCCTGCCTACAGGTTCTTTGAGCCATTTGTAATAGGAACTTCGGGAAACCTTCAAAATTCTACACATCACCTCAATCGTCCATTGTTTCGAGTTATAGTCCTTAATAAACTGAAAAATCAACTACCGCTCTTGGAGATGATGCTCATAGCTTTTTTTAATATATCGCGTTCTATCTCAACTTCCCTGAGGCTTTTTTCCAATTCCATTATTTTCTTGCGCTCCTCGCTTAATATGGCATTCCCTTTACCTGAAAAGGCTGACTCTCCATTTTCAAGGTATTCCTTTCGCCAAGGATATAACAAAAAGGGTTCAATACCTAATTCATGTGCAAGTTCTTATACGTTTTTGCGATCCTTCCTTAATTTTACTGCATTTTCCTTAAATGATTTTTCGTAATGTGCTCGTTGTTTTTTCATATCCACAAAAGTAAGCTTCTATGCTTACCTCCTGTCCTTGCTAAGTGATACATTCCAAATGATCCTTTATAAGTTTTGGCAATCGTCAAAAATTTAGATATTATACCTAATCACCGATGCCGCTCCCCTCTTCTTAATATGCTTAATCGATTTGTTAATGTACTTATTACGTATTTTATCTGGAGCTACTTTACCATCAAATCCATATCCGATTTTTGTTTGCCCGAACTTTGCAGATCTGCTCGTGTAACCTCTTTCTTTCTCATACCAATGGTCTACTTCAAAAACCTCTACAATAAGCCCTCTGAATTCACTTAATACATATTTAATTTGATCTTTTTTTCTTGCATCAATAGACCAAGTCTCTTTTGTTGAGTCGTAAATCGATTGACTCTCGTTACCTCTTTTATATTTTTTATTGATATTAATTATAACACAATCACTCTCTATAGACATCAATGGTTCTGCATTATACAATCGCTTAATTTCTTCTGAAGTCATCAGACCTCTATTAAAAGAGTTATGTCCAGACACCTCATTAGTCAATTCACAGCCTTGGTAGTTCATAATATCAATTAAAGCCGCCTCCACTTCAAAGGCATTTCTCTCTGTCAAACCATGTCTTACGATGTAGTGCTTAACCTTCTGGTTTCGATCTACAATGTTGCGAATTGTACTATATTTGACATTTTCGTTACCCACATCTTTTAAAGAACAATTTAAGTGATCAAAAACTCTATTCCCCCGACCCTTCCCAATATAAAACGGTTTATTGTTGAATGGGTCAACAAGCATGTATACGTAATAACATAGTGCTTGGATTGTTTTTTCGTCAAATGAATTCATAATAAATAAGATTTTTCTAGCTGCTCATTTGAAATAGCAACAAGCAAATTATCGAGTTGCCTGGTTGTTAGATCAACACCATACTTTTCTTTTATCTCACAACCTATAGCAAGACATTTATAATAGAAAATTGCGTATTCCTCATCAACGTTAGCATCTTTTATACGTAATTTAATGTCCTTTAATGAACCATCAAACAGTTGATTGATCGCAGAGACTGCCCTTGAATCATATATAAAGAATAAGGATGGTAGGTGGAAATGCAAATATTTTGAACAAAAAGACCTCTTTTCTAAGAGGGTCATCTCTTTTGTCAATTGAGTCAGACATGCATGTAGTGACAATGCTTTCATGGTTACATCAGTAGAATCTAGCTCACATATATTACTTACACCCTGTGACAAACATTTTAATTCTGCAAGTTTTGAGTCGAGTTCAGAGGCTTTGAAGCCTTCGTAGACTTTCCCGGTATAAAACACATCATTGGGTTCCTCTGCATTTTTTCGCCGCTCAATTGCAGCTGCATAAGATCTTCCTATAAGCCAAACTTTTGCTAAAACATTTTCAATTTTTTGATGATCAAAATTATCTCTGCATAAACTATACAAAGTTTCATTCCCAAGGTCCCAGACACTTGATAATGATTTCTCAATTAACTCTTTAGATATTATCAGTTTCATATTATAGTATTTAATCGGTTTTACTTGCAAAAAATGAGCAGATAAGCATATTACATTTATTATAGTCATCAATATCAAATTGTAACAACTTATAATTATGGCTAGATATCAAGTGGTTTTCACCGTTTACTCTTTTTATATAATCAAGGTAATTATTAGATTTGACTGGTATAGGAAATAAAACAAAGGCAACTATACCTTTTGAGCTTGAGTCAAGACTTTTTAGCTTATCAACATCAGCACTTATAGAGTCAATGTTCTTGGTAATGGGTCTAATAGAGTTATTAATCCCTTCTATCCTCCAGTTTGTGTTAGGTGTTTTCAGTTCCACGTAATACATTATATCATCTTTGCAAAAAGAGATATCAGCCCTGATATTGCTAGCCCTATTAGATGGAATCTTCACTTCCACACCAACGTCTTTATTACCATCCTTTGCAAGGTAATGTGCTAATTCAAATTTCAACCACCCTTCAAACTTAGCTCTCTGCCTCAGCGGAATCATAAATAATTTTTGGTTTTGTTCAAGTATCTTGCAAATAGCGTTTTTAATATATGTATCCATAGGTCAGCTTTTCTTTAAAGTTAACAAATAATACTATTCTCTCTTAAGAAACCACATAATATCAATGCAATATCGTTCTAAAACCCGAATGATTTAATGAATGTTTCATTTTCCCTGACATAGTTTTTGAAAATACTCCTTGGCATATTTACGGGCGTTAAATGCGTCAAACTCTACCTCTCCTACAATAAATGGTTCTTCGCCAAACATAATGTACTCGCCATATAAATCATCAGCTGTGGCTCCTGGCTTGTATTCCACGGATGTCTCAACTACTTTTTTGCATGCTGCTATGGCCTCTTCAAGAATATCATACTCGCCTTGCTTGTACCGCTCACTTTCGTCCATATAATGAAAATTGTCATCTACCCATACAGTAAATCTTTTACTTGCCTTTTTCTTTCGCATGATGTTTGATTCCAACTTTGCCTCCATGATTGTTAGTTTGAAATATTATTACAGCAAATTTACACGCTCAGTTTGACAACTTGTGTCACAGCAATTGCAGGTCTCAGCAATTGCAGGTCTCATCTTTTTTCACATATTTCACAAATTGAGTTATTTAAGCACTGGACCTCTGCACTAAAATAACAGGAGAATATTTTAAAGTGCAAACATCTCGTGCTTTACTCCCACATAATCAAACACATGTAAAAAAAGATGAGAGGTGCTTCTGTTGTTTTTTATTCTATTGTCAAATTCCTCGATTTTGGATATTTAACTGAATATTTTAAATCAAATTCCTTTTTCTCCATTGGTTTTAACGTAAACTCCCATTTAACTTCTCCACTTTCTTTGTTTAGCTTACCTCCTGAAATATTTTGAATGTTAACTTCAATTTCTTCAAGTCTTGATACAGGAGCTTGGTCAAGTACAACCATAATAATTTCTTGACTTTTGTTGTTTTTAATAGTTGTTTTCCAAGATTTTGATTCTTCTTTCTTTGAACCAATAAATTGTCTGGTTTCAAAATCTTTTTCTTTTTCTCGGTTAACAATTACATTTTTGTCTTTACCCAACGAAAGTTGCAAGGTATCTGATGCGAACCGAACATCTAAAAGTGATTTCCCAACAAATGTTCCCTCGAAAAATATATTGGCTTCACCTTCCAATAAATTATATTTTTCCCAGTCAGTGATATTTGCTATTAAGTAAGCTTCTTTTTCAATTTTAGGTACTGAATAATATTGGAAGAATGCAGGTACTTGATAAACTACCATGTCAACCGAATAGTTCTTATTGTCTGAATTGACTGAATACGGCGTTGTAATTTCAAAATTTATTGACGTTTGATTTTCCGTATGTTCAAAAGGAATTGCAATACTTTCTGCGTCCCTGCTTTTTGTTTTATTTACTGAAACTCCTGTGACTCTGCCTTGAAGTTGTGTTGAAATATCAGCATCTTCCTGAACACCATAACCAACCACTGCAACTTCTTCTAATGCTATTACATCTTCAACCATTTTTACATTAATTACTGAACTTGTGATTGGCAAAGTTTGAGTCTTGAAGCCAATAGATGAAAAACTTAAATAACCAGCATTGTTTGGTAGTGTAATCGAATATTTTCCGTTCATATCCGTGACGGCTCCAAATGTCGTTTCTGGAATCATTACTGTCGTGCCTGGCAATGGATTATTTTCTTGGTCTAAAACCTGACCAGTCACAGAGTTTATTGATTTATTATAAACAGGCGGCAAACTGTAATAGTCGAGAAAATAAGTTTTAAGTTCGGGAGCAACTCCCGAAGAATTTGGATTTGAAGAAGAAAAACTAAGTTTCACATTTTTCCAATCAACTTTTGTGTCTTGCCTTAGATTTGCTTTATAAATGATTTCTACGGGGTCATTTATCGTTTTTGCACGAATATCATATGTTGGATACCAACCTGCATTGTCAACGATATATGATAATTCGAAAGACGGATTCGTTTTAATTTTGCTTTGAACTTTTACTAAAATTTCACCCGAAGCAAATTCTTTTTTGCTTGTTAACGTATTTAATTGATTTTTAAGCTCGTTCTTTTGTTTCCTTAAATTCTCTAAAGTTTTATTTCTTTCAATTTCTTTGAGTTTTAATGCAGTTAGCTTAGTACTGTAAAATTCAGATGCTTCTTTGAGTGTCGAAATATTTAATTCATTGTTTTTCCCGCCGATAATCCGATTGTCATTTAAAAAAGTCAATTCATCTTTTAAAATCGAAAGGTAGGTTTCTTCTAATTTTAATTGATCGTTTACGTCATCAAGTTTTTCTTCAATTTGTTTTACTTCTTCAGATTTTTCGAGTTTATCAATAAAATTTTGCTGATGATTTACTGCCAAAACAGTCACATCACCACTCGCTTTAACCTGAACACTTTTTGCGTCAATGAAAGGGGACAGGTTTATAAATTTTAAAATTGTAATTCCAGAGTTAAGTTCTACCGTTTTTTGTCTTGTAACTTGTGCTTTGTCAATGAAAACAGTTACTTCATTAACTTCTGTTTTGATTTCTTTGTCTACAATTTCTTGTCCAAGTAAATTGCTGCAAATTAGGCTTAATAGTAAAATAGTTATTGCTTTCATAATATAATTTTTCTAATAGGATGCAAAACTCCTGTTAATTCCATAAATGTCGTTATTAAAATTATGCACAACGGTCGGCGGAAAATCCGTTTTAATGGGATTTAACGCATGTTACGACCTGGGCATTATTTCTTATATCTAATTTTATTGCCTTATTTGATCTCAATACAGATGAAAGCATTGCTACTCCTTGTTCAGTAAACACCATTGGATTTACATTGGAGTGTTTTAAAGAGGATAACCGGTCACAATTTGTGACCAGTTGTATTGCTTCTTCTTTTGTTAACTCAAACATAAAATCCGGTGGAAATCTGATTATATTCCTTTTTACTTGTTGCTTTAAAACTTTTGTCTCTGTTTCGTACAAAGATGCCAGATCTATATCCACCATAACTTTGTACCCTCTGAATTCAAAAATTAATGATTCATAACTCCCTCTTATCATTCCTATTCCCGGGGCTAACCACACTTTTATGTGAGGTTATTTTGCCCAGCAAACTCATCGTAAATTTATATTATTTACAAATAATCTGCAAGCACTTGGCTGCAAATATTTTCCGACAACAAACCTCTGCATATGTACCTCTGCATTGCAGGTCTCACCTTTTTTCACATCTTCCACAAATTTAGGCATTTAAGCACTGGACCTCTGCACTAAATTCACTAGGGTAGAGTTTAAAGTGCAAACTTCTCGTGCTTTACTCCCACATTATCAAACACATGTGAAAAAAGATGAGAGGTGCCACCCGCCAGGTGAGGTGCCGCCCGTGCAACCGGTGTGTTCAAATATCCCAATCCTGGATACGCCAAAGTCCTTTTTTGTCGGGAACATTAATCACAATGTTTGGATTGAGCGATTTCAATTCCTGGATAAACTCCTGTTCCCTTACTGGAGATATCAATATATACGAAAAGACGGATCCTCCAATAAGGTAAATTCGTAATCTCTTTAGTGAAGCGGCAGGAGATGAGAGCGGATTGTAAGAACGTTTTACGGAAGAAATATTTGAAATCTCTATACTCCCGCAAGAAAACATCCACACTTTTATGTAAATCTTATTGTCAGAAATGATGTAGCGTATTCCGCTTAATAAAAACATGATAAACACAAACACCCCGCCTATGGTCACCAGCCCGGGAGTTATGGAGTGTTTGACCATGGGGATAACTGCTGGAATCAATACTCCCAAAATGAAACCAACGAGCAATACACTGATGCGTGACCTGTATACTTTTTTCATTCCTTCTTTTAATTTCATCTCTCGGATAAATTAACAATTCATTGATTTAACGCCCCTTGCGGCCTCTCATTCATTTCCATGCATTTACGCATTCCTTCTGCCTGCCGTTCATAATTTAAGTAGCTTTCGATTTTCAACTTCTTTAAGAACAAGCATTTGTTGTATAGCAATTTTATTAAGTTTTTTTAATCTTTCACCCTGAGGCATGCTTTCTTGAATAAATACAGCATTCAAATTCTCCAAATTTGACAGGCATATCAATTCATTTATAGAGGCGTAATCACGAATATTTCCTTTCAAATCTGGATTATTTTCTCTCCAATCTTTTGCTGTCATACCAAATAATGCCATATTTAATACATCTCCTTCATTTGCATAGATTATTGATATCTGTTGTAGTGTTAATACCTGAGGAATAAGATTCTGTTTAACAGCATCAGTATGGATATGATAGTTTATTTTAGCCAATTCCCTTTTAGCGGACCATCCTAATTCTTTCTGTTCAATATCCTTTAAGCGTTGGAACTCCTTTACTATATATAACTCAAACTCAACAGATATCCAACTGGCAAATTTGAATGCAATATCTTTATGAGCAAATGTACCTCCATAGCGACCTGACTTTACAATAAAACCGACTGCATTTGTAACTGTGACCCATTTAAGTGGCGACAATGTAAATGTGTT